>ENA-OPVV01000001-OPVV01000001.1-human-gut-metagenome-genome-assembly--contig:-NODE-1-length-274761-cov-8.635680_pt1 | contig 274761 bp, 257 predicted proteins | sample MGYA00241500_ERZ501992 | MGnify/ENA primary metagenome ERZ501992 (study PRJEB25962, sample SAMEA2043052) | human gut metagenome | biome: human gut; feature: human-associated habitat; material: faeces...
ATTTTATCACCTGACAATAGAGCGGCTGTCCGCTAAAATGTGTACTTTTGCCCATAATTAGATTTTATTGTTTGGCGACTGAAATCTAACGAAAATGGGCTGACTTCGCAAATGAAGTCAGCCCTAATTTTATGGCTTTGTAAAATTTTTATCGGACAGTAATAAAATTTTATATGTGTTTTTTTGATTGTTGATGACTGAATAAAATTCTTGTTCCTGAACTGTCATGCCTCAGAACCTTTAGCCGTTTTTGCATCCTGATAGGGGGCTTTCTATTCATAAAGATACTTATGTTTCAGGAGAAGGCCGGTTGTAACTGTGAAACTATCCTGCCCAATTCTCGCGGTCAAGGTTGCGATAACTGATGGCTTCTGCCAAATGATGAGGCTGTATGTGTTCGGCATTTTCCAGGTCGGCGATAGTTCTTGATACTTTCAGAATGCGGTCGTAGGCACGTGCTGAAAGATGGAAACGCTCCATGGCATTGCGAAGTAATGAGAGCCCTTTTTCGTCTGGAAGTGCATATTGGTGTAACAGACGTGATGACATTTGCGCATTGCAGTGGACTCCTGCGTCATGAGCAAATCGGTTGGCTTGTATCTGTCTTGCTCGGATAACTCGTTCGCGTATAGCTGCACTTGATTCACCTCTGGTTTGTTCAGACAGTTTTTCGAAAGGGACAGGGACTATTTCTATTTGTATGTCGATACGGTCGAGTAGCGGACCTGATATTTTGTTCAGATAACGTTGAACTTGTCCGGGGCTGCATACGCAGTGACGCGTTGGGTGATTATAATAGCCACATGGACACGGGTTCATGGAGGCTATGAGCGTAAAGCTGGCAGGATATTCTAATGTATATTTAGAACGTGAAATAGTTATCCGACGGTCCTCAAGTGGTTGACGAAGGACTTCGAGTACGCTCCGGTTGAATTCAGGCAGTTCGTCAAGAAAGAGTACACCGTTGTGGGCAAGGCTGATTTCTCCAGGCTGGGGACTGCTTCCGCCACCTACCATGGCAACTTGTGAGATTGTGTGATGAGGGCTGCGGAAAGGGCGTACAGCTATCAATGAAGAATCTTTACCAAGCTTTCCGGCAACTGAGTGTATCTTAGTTGTTTCCAGGCTTTCTGCCAGTGTCAGAGGTGGGAGAATACTTGGAAGACATTTCGCCATCATTGATTTTCCACTACCCGGTGCGCCTATCATAATGAGGTTGTGTCCGCCTGCTGCTGCAACTTCAAGTGCGCGCTTTACATTTTCTTGTCCTTTTACGTCGGCAAAATCGAAAGGGAAGTTATCCTGGCTTCGATAAAACTCTTCCCGGGTATTGACTATTGTTGGTTCTAAGGTACGAATCCCGTTGAAGAATTCAATTACCTCAGTAATGTTTTCTACTCCAAATACTTTCAGGTTGTTGACAACAGCAGCTTCTCGGGCATTCTGCTTGGGAAGAATTAATCCTTCCAGTCCTTGTTCACGGGCGCATATAGCAATAGGAAGTGCTCCTTTGATAGGCTGCAAATTACCGTCTAATCCTAGTTCTCCGATGATTAGGTAACGGTTCAGTTTGTCGGATGACACAGTTCCTGTAGCAGCAAGTATACCGATAGCCAAGGGAAGATCGTATGATGATCCTTCCTTTCGGATATCAGCAGGGGCCATGTTTACAACAATCTGGCAGGTGGGAAATTTATAACCGTTGACTTGCAGTGCAGACATGATGCGTTCATGACTCTCTTTTACGGCAGAATCGGGTAAACCGACTAGAAAAAATTTAATACCGCGTGAACTGTTGACTTCAATGGTCACAATTGTTGCGTCGATACCTTGTACCGCTGCTCCGAATAATTTGGTTAACATGAAGAGATTATTTTATTTCTTTTCCTCTTTTTTGATAAGTTGCTCTACTGTCGTATACAGATCTTTTTCCGTTAAGTCTTTACCAAGGACTTTTCGGTTGCGGTCTATTAAAATATTTGCAGGCAGTTTATGTATGTTATTCTGTTTGACAACCTGATTGCTCCAGCCTTTGTAGTCGCAGACTTCAATCCATTGTTTGCTGTCTTCTTTACAAGCTTCAAGCCATTTCTTTTTTTCGTAGTCGAGTGAGATGTTGAGCACTCTGAATTTCTTTTCCGGAAATTCCTTTACCATTTTGGCTAGTGAATCACGTACGGATACACTTGCTTTATCCCAACTGGCCCAGAAGTTCAAAAGTGTGTAATTATTCTCTGAACTACTCCATGTCACATATTTGCCACTACGGTTTTTGCATGAAAAATATGTGAGGTATTTTTCATTTCTCTCTGTTTTGTCTTTAGGAGGTATTGACTTTAAAGCCATACTTAATATGCGGCTGTCTTTTATGTTTCCTCCAAGTGGCTCTATCAGACTTCTAGTTTTTTCAATGTCAGGCTGAGGTACTTGTACGAAATAATCGTTGATGAGATAGGCTGATACAAATGAGTGCGGATGTTGTACAATAAACTCTTCTGCTTTTTGAGTGATAGCCGTACTGTCTTTTAGGTTTTGCAAACTTTCCAGAAATTTTCCATATACACCATTCTCTCCGTCACCGCTAATAACCGGATTTTCAAAACTTCCCTTAAGAGTCATATGCAGTGTCTTATCTGCAAATACAGGTATCGTTTTTAACATATCGGGTGAAACTAGCCGGAATAATGTTAATGTATCAGGTGAAAAAGTATATGTAAACTTTCCGTCCTTGAGAATAATAGTATCAAGCTTGGAAACAGGATCGTCATAAACAACCAGAATTTCGTCGGAACTACAATTTTGCAGTTCGCCTTGTAAAACAAACTCTGGTTTCTTTTTACATGAAGCCAAGCAGATTGCAATCGTCAGGAAGAATACTATTTTTCTCATGTTTCTATTTTTATTTTCTGCGAAAGTACTAAATTATTTGTAATAAAAAAACCGGAATACAAGGGAATGTATTCCGGTTTTCCAAAAGATATGATAAAATCAATTACTTGATTTCGTTAGCATATTTAGCAAATTCGCGGTCGATCTGAGCTTTTGCAGCCAGAGTTGCATCTTTCTGAGCAACCTTAGCCATGCTAGTCTTAACCAAATCAGCGTTGTTTGTTCTTGCACCTACGATAGCCATCAAGTAGTCAGTGTAAGCATCAGGATTCTTAACTGCATTCAAAGTATTTTTAGCTTTGTTGTAGTCTTTAGCCAGAATCTGAGCCAAAGCAGCTGAGTTAGTCTTAGTATCACCGAATGCCTGTACAGCGCGATCATACTGACCTTGTTTGATATACAAGTTACCCAGAGCTTCATTAGCTGTGTTAGCACCAGTTGATTTGCTTAAGTAAGTTTCAGCGTTAGCTACATTACCCTTAACCAATTCGATGTAACCAAGGTTAGTGTTAACTTCAGGAGCGTTAGCGTCTTTGCTAGCAGCTTGTTTGAAGTAGTTTTCAGCTGTAGTGAAGTCACCGTTAGCATAAGCCATCATACCCAAGTTGTTGTATGCACGGAAATCGTTAGGATACAATTCTGTAGTTTTCTTGTAGATAGCTTCCTGACGAGCTTTGTCGTTTGTCAGAGTAGCAGCGTACAGCAATTCGTTTGCGCTTAATACCTTAGCATCAGTATCGAATGCTTCGTTGATTTCTTCATCGCTACGACCGATAACGTCATAGTTTGCAGTCAAGCGAGCACGACGCAACTGAGGAAGGATTTCGTCAGCCAAAGTCTTGTAAACTGAAGAAATGTTCTTGATTTCAGTTTCACGCTGTTCTGGATCGTTATACATAGAAAGAACACGCAAGATCAGGTCTTTATCCTGGATGTTTGATTTAGAAACCAATTCCTGGAAACCATCCCAGTCCTGAGCAGTATACTTAGTGTCTACTGTAGTTTCGATCTTACCTTTCTTCAATTCTTTGTTCAAATACTTTTCAGTGTTGTTCTGACGATTTTCAGCCAAAGTAGTATTCAATTTAACACCACCATCAGGAGAAGCATAAGCAGAAACTTCGATGTTGTTCAACTTATAGTTCTTAGTATCGCCTGCAACTGTTACAACCTGCTTGTTGAATTCTTTCAAACCTTCAGACTTCAATTCGCTTGCGCGAAGGTTAGCCTGCTGGATCAAGAACATGATCTGTGCTTCTTTAGCTTGTTTGATGATACGCTGGAATGCGTCTGGAGCCAAAGCTGCGTTAGCAGAGTTTACAGTAGGAAGTTCTGAAGTAGCGATAACACCATCAGCAATCTTTACAGAAGGAATAGTGTATTCTTTTTTACCTTTTTTGATCTTGAAATCAAGATACAATTCAGATTTAGCCATTTCAGGAACATAGTCGAAAGAGGCTTTCATTGTATAAGTACCACCAGTCTTGTAAGAGATTGTCTGGTCGTTACCTTGTACTTTTTCACCCTGGAATGTAGCTGGCTGGCCTTTAGCTTCACCGCCATCCCATCTCAATACTGGAGTTACTTCAACGATAGCGTTCTTTTTGAAGTACTTTTCGGGGAACTTACCTGTGATAGTAACAGGAACTTTACCTCCGACAGCTTCTAACACTTCTGGATTTGTTGTGAAGTAGTCAGCGGATAATTCGCCCATCTTGCTACATGAAGAGAAAGCAAGGACTAACAATGCCACTAAAGGCAAATACAACTTCTTAATCATGATTTTTTAAATATTAGGTTTGTTATAAAAATATAATCTAGCTGTTTTTTTATTCTTTTGGGGCAAAGATAAGAAAAACTCTATTAGGTGTGGATGTTTTAACCTCCTTTTTTTTAAGAGATATTAAAAAAAAGATTAAATTAAGTCATTTTCTCTTTCTCTGCACCTTGATACTTAATGTTTCTAGGATGATGCCCGATGATTTCTTGTCGTAATCTATTCTTGTCTATGTGTGTATAAATTTCAGTTGTTCCGATGCTCTCATGTCCTAACATGCATTGTATTGCACGTAAGTTCGCTCCACCTTCTAATAAATGAGTAGCAAAGGAATGCCGGAATGTATGTGGACTTATTTTCTTTTTTAATCCGATCAGGCTGGCTAATTCCTTTATAATATGGAATACCATAATACGGGAAATGTTTTTTCCGAAACGGCTGATAAATACAAAGTCTTCATATTCCGGTTTGATGAGTCCCTGGTTCCGTTCGATAAAATAGTTCCGGATTTCATTGATGGCACGAGGAGATATAGGTACAAGGCGTTGTTTGCTCCCTTTCCCTTCGACTTTTATAAAGCCTTCGTCAAAATACAGATCGGATATTTTCAGGTTGCATAACTCAGAAACTCGGAGCCCGCAGCTGTATAAGGTTTCTAGAATCGCACAATTTCGCTGTCCTTCACGGGTGCTTCGGTCTATACTTCCGATGAGGGCATCGATCTCTTCTACGCTTAGGACATCGGGAAGATGTTTTCCGATTTGAGGAGATTCCAGTAGTTCTGTAGGATCTTGCTGGATATAGTCATCCAGTACCAGAAAATGGTAAAAAGAACGTATGCCGGAAAGTATGCGCGCCTGTGACCGCGGGTGAATTCCGATATCATGAAGTCCGGCGGAAAATGTTTCCAGGTCTTGTAAGGTAACTTGGGTATAATCGATATTCTCTAATGTCAGGTATGCGAATAATTTATCCAAATCTGTGAGGTAAGCCTGTACTGTATTTTCAGAGAGAGATTTTTCTAATTTCAGATATTGCTTATACTTTATTATTATCTTCTCTCTTTTCACATAAGTTTTCATTTCTTTTTCGTATCTTTGTGCCAAATTTCTCAACAAAGGTATTAAAAAGTTTTAGTTTGAATAGGTATGAGAATACAAATAATCAATGGTCCCAATATCAATTTATTGGGGAAACGAGAACCTTCAATTTACGGTGCTGTTTCTTTTGAAGATTATTTGGTGACGCTGAAAGCACAGTATCCCGATGTACAGATAGAATACTATCAGTCGAATATAGAGGGGGAATTGATTAATAAAATCCATGAAATAGGGTTTTCTTATGATGGAATTGTGCTGAATGCAGGAGCTTATACGCACACTTCTATAGCTTTGCAAGATGCTATCCGTGCTGTGACAACTCCTGTCATTGAAGTACATATCTCGAATGTACATACCCGGGAAGAGTTCCGGCATAAATCTATGATCTCTTGTGCTTGTAAAGGAGTGATATGTGGCTTCGGACTTGATTCGTACAGACTTGCTTTGGAAGCACTTTTATATACAAAGAAATAATACATTTAGAATAAGAACAAAATATGATGCTCAAACAAACAAAAATCGTTGCGTCCATTTCGGACTTACGTTGTGAAGTAGATTTTATCAGAGACCTTTTTAATGCCGGTATGAATGTTGTTCGTATGAATACAGCTCATGCCAGTCGTGAAGGATTCGAAAAATTAATCAGTAACGTGCGTGCGGTATCAAACCGTATCGCTATCCTGATGGATACAAAAGGTCCGGAAGTACGTACTACTGCAAGCGCAGAAGGTCCTATTGATTTTAAAACAGGAGATAAAGTACGTATTGTTGGCAATCCTGCACAGGAAACTACTCGTGAATGCATTGCTGTGACCTATCCGGGCTTTGTACACGATTTGTCGGTTGGTGCCGATGTATTGATTGATGACGGTGAACTGGAACTGAAGGTTGTAGAAAAGAGTGAAGATACTTTGTTTTGCGAGGTTTGTAACGACGCTACACTGGGAAGCCGTAAGAGCGTGAATGTTCCGGGTGTACGTATAAACCTTCCTTCACTGACTGAAAAAGACAGAAACAATATTCTTTATGCAATCGAAAAGGATATTGATTTCATCGCACATTCATTTGTACGCAATAAACAAGATGTACTTGACATTCGTGAAATATTGGATGCACACAAGAGCGACATTAAGATTATTGCAAAGATTGAAAATCAGGAAGGTGTAGATAATATTGATGAAATACTTGAGGTAGCTGACGGAGTTATGGTTGCTCGTGGTGACTTAGGTATTGAAGTTCCTCAGGAACGTATTCCGGGTATTCAGCGTCAGCTTATCAAGAAATGTATTCTGGCAAAGAAACCGGTTATCGTAGCAACTCAGATGCTGCATACCATGATTAACAACCCACGTCCTACTCGTGCAGAGGTTACAGATATTGCAAATGCAATCTATTATCGTACAGACGCGCTGATGTTGAGTGGTGAAACTGCATATGGAAAATATCCGGTAGAAGCTGTTAAGACAATGGCCAAGATTGCTGCACAGGCTGAAAAGGATAAAATGGAAGAAAATGATATTCAGATTCCTTTGACTCCGGAAAATACAGATGTTACTGCATTCCTTGCTAAACAGGCTGTACGTTCTACTACATTGATGCCGATTCGTGCTATCATTACTGACTGTTTCAGTGGTTTGACTGCTCGTAACCTGGCTGCTTTCCGTGGAAAATATCCTGTGTTGGCTGTATGTTATAAGGAAAAGACTATGCGTCATCTGGCATTATCTTATGGAGTGGAAGCTATCTATATGCCAGAAAAAGCCAGTGGTCAGGAATATTATTTCACAGCATTGCGTAAATTGATTGCTGATGGAGTTCTTTCAGATAAAGACATGGTGGCTTATTTGAGCGGAGGAAAGAAAGGTACTCATACTTCATTCCTTGAAATCAATCAGGTAGGCGATGTGTTGGATAGTGAAAATGAGTATGTTTTACCCAACCGTAACCGTTACTTATAATAAATATGAAAGAAACGGACGCTCTGGACGACTATATACTTCAGCATATAGATGAAGAAGGAGAATACTTGAAGGCTTTATACCGGGCGACGCATGTTAAACTTTTGCGTCCCCGTATGGCTTCAGGGCATCTGCAAGGACGTATGCTGAAAATGTTTGTACAGATGATACGTCCGAAACAAGTGCTTGAGATAGGTACTTATAGCGGATATTCCGCTCTCTGTCTGGCAGAAGGACTGGAAGAAGGGGCTATGCTCCATACTTTCGAGATAAACGATGAGCAAGAGGATTTTACACGTCCATGGCTGGAAAATTCATTGTATGCCGATAAAATAAAGTTCTATATAGGCGATGCACTGAAGATTGTGCCTGATATGGACGTAACATTTGATCTTGCTTTTGTTGACGGTAATAAGCGTTTCTATGTAGAGTATTATGAGATGATTCTGAAAAAGATGAATTCAGGAGGCTATATTATAGCCGATAATACGTTGTGGGACGGACATGTACTTGAACCCGAACCTCATCATACAGATACGCAAACTATCGGTATTAAGAAGTTTAATGATTTGGTGGCGGCCGATACACGTGTAGAAAAAGTTATATTGCCTTTGCGTGACGGCTTGACCATCATACGTAAAAAGTAATTATTTATATGGAAACAACCAGACAAAATAAAATCGCTCGGCTCATTCAGAAAGAGCTGAGTGATATTTTCTTGCTGCAAACAAAGGCGATGCACGGTGTATTGGTTTCAGTCAGTGTTGTGCGTATTAGCCCGGATATGAGTTACGCTCGTGTATATCTTAGCGTGTTCCCGTCGGAACGTAGTGAGGAAATCGTAAAAAATATCAATGACAATATGAAGTCGATTCGTTTTGAATTGGGAAATCGGGTACGTCATCAGTTGCGTATTATTCCGGAACTTAAATTCTTTGTCGACGATTCGCTGGATTATGCTGCTCATATCGATGAGCTGCTTAAGAAATAAACTCTCTTGTTCACCACAGGCTGCATCATTCTATTTCTTTTTGTTATAGAAGTGCGGTCTGTGGTGAAAAATTAATACACCATGAATTTCCCCTTTTACATAGCTCGAAGATATTTGTTTTCCAAGAAATCGCACAATGCTATCAATGTGATTTCGGCTATTTCCGTATGTGGAGTGGCACTTGCTACGCTGGCACTGGTATGTACGTTGTCTGTATTCAATGGGTTTCAAGATTTGGTAACTACATTTTTTACAGCCTTCGATCCACAATTGAAGATTACTGCTGTTCGTGGAAAGGTATTTGACGGGCAAGATAAGCGAGTGCTTCAGCTCAAAAAAATGCCAGACGTAGAAGTTTATTCCGAGTCTTTGGAAGACAATGTAATGGTGCAATATCAAGGCAGACAGGCTATGGCAGTGGTGAAAGGAGTTGAAGATAACTTTGATCAGCTGACTCCCATAGACAGTATTCTTTTTGGAAGAGGTGATTTACTACTTCATGATGAGGTTGTTGATTATGCTATTCCCGGTATTCAATTGCTTTCTACATTAGACTCAGGTATCCGTTTTCTGGATCCGTTGGAAATATACGCTCCCCGTCGTGGTGCAAAGGTGAATATGGCAAATCCTTCTACAGCTTTTGTTACCGGTAATTTATTTTCATCGGGACTGGTTTTTGCTGTAAACCAGGAAAAATATGATGCTTCTTACATACTGACATCAATAGATTTTGCCCGACGTTTATTTCAATATACTACAGAGGTCAGTGCAATAAATCTGAAACTGAAAGCTGGAGCAGATACGGATGCAGTAAAAAAACATATACAAGATTTGTTAGGTGATGATTTCCTGGTACAAGACCGTTACGAGCAGCAGGCAGATACCTATCGTATAATGGAGATAGAAAAGCTTATTTCTTACCTGTTTCTTACCTTCATCCTGATGATTGCATGTTTCAATGTGATAGGCTCTCTCTCGATGCTCATTATTGATAAGCGCGATGATGTTGTGACCTTGCGCAATTTGGGTGCGAGCGATCGGCAGATAGTGCGTATCTTTTTGTTCGAAGGACGTATGATATCGTTTTTCGGAGCGTTTGCAGGAGTTGTATTAGGTTTGCTGCTTTGTTGGTTGCAGCAAGAATATGGCTTGATAGCTTTGGGAAGCTCTGGAAGCTTTGTAGTTGATGCTTATCCGGTAAGTGTACATGCATCAGATGTACTTCTTATTTTTATCACCGTATTATTGATTGGTTTTCTGTCGGTATGGTATCCTGTACGTTTTCTCAGCAAACGGTTGCTGAATAAGTAGGAATTGATTTATATCTTCGGAAAGTCAATAAAGACATTATAAAAAAACGGACCTGTAGAGCTTTCTGCACAGGTCCGTTTTTGTGTATTACACTGTTTCTTTATTCATCAGCAAGGATGAAATCAAGCTGCTTCTTTTCCAGGTTAGCACGGGCTACCTTAATTTTTACCGGATCGCCAAGACTGAATTTGCGATGATGACGCCGTCCGATAAGACAGTAGTTCTTCTCGTCGAACTCATAGTAGTCGTTACCCAGATCACGCATAGAAACCATACCTTCACATTTATTCTCGTTGACTTCTACATAAAGTCCCCATTCAGTGACCCCTGATATAACTCCATCATAAACGTTTCCGATACGCTCACTCATAAATTCTACTTGTTTGTATTTGATGGATGCACGTTCGGCACTGGCAGCAGTCTGCTCCATAGCAGAGCTATGTTCGCATAATTCTTCATACTTATCAGCTTGTGCAGTTCTTCCTCCTGCAAGGTAGCGGGTAAGTAACCGGTGAACCATCAAGTCCGGATAACGGCGAATTGGAGAAGTGAAATGTGTATAGAAATCGAATGCCAGTCCATAGTGCCCGATATTATAAATAGAATATCTTGCTTTCTGCATGGCACGTAATGAAACGGTTTCTATCAGATTTTGTTCTTTTTTACCTTCAATGTCGCTCAGCAGTCGGTTGATTGACTTAGATACATCTGTTTTACTTCCTCCTGTACGTATCTTGTAGCCAAAACGTGCTATAAACTGACTCAGGTTATCCAGTTTGTCCGGATCAGGTAAGTCGTGGATACGGTAAGGAAATACCTTCGGCTTTTTATTCTTAGGAACTTTTCCGATATGTTCGGCTACCGTACGATTTGCCAGCAACATGAATTCCTCTATCAGCTTGTTTGCCTCTTTAGAAACCTTGAAGTATACACTCAAAGGCTTTCCTTTTTCATCTATTTCAAATTTTACTTCACAACGGTCGAAGTTAATGGCACCGGCAGCCATTCGCTTTTCACGGAGAATTTGTGCAAGCTTATTCAGTTGAAGTATTTCTTCCTTATAATCTCCTTCTCCTGTCTCGATGATGTTTTGTGCTTCTTCATAAGTGAAACGGCGATTCGATTTGATGACTGTATGACGAATACGGTAATCTTTTATTTCTGCCTTTTCGTTCATATTGAAAATAACAGAATAAGCCAGCTTCTCTTCGTCTGGACGCAGTGAACAGATAAAATTGCAAAGACGTTCGGGCAGCATCGGAATAGTACGGTCTACCAGATACACGGAAGTAGCTCGTTTTACAGCTTCTTTATCGATGATGCTACCTTCTTTTACATAATGTGAAACATCAGCAATGTGTACACCTACTTCCCATAATCCCGGTTTCAACTGACGGATAGAAAGTGCGTCGTCGAAGTCTTTGGCATCTTTGGGGTCGATGGTAAAAGTTACGATATCGCGGAAGTCTTCACGTTCTGCATAGTCTTCAGGAGTTATTTCTGCCGATATCTTTTCGGCTGCAGCCTCTACAGCTTGCGGATAGACATAAGGCAATCCGTATTCAGCAAGAATGGCATGCATTTCTGTTGTGTTCTCACCTGCTTTCCCTAAAATATCTATAACTTCTCCAAACGGATTTTTTGCTTCTTCGGGCCATTCGGTTATCTTGACCACAGCTTTATCTCCGTTTTTCCCTCCCTTCAACTTTTCTTTAGGAATGAAGATGTCATTGGCAAGTGTATTGCTTTCTGTAAGAAGGAATGCATAGTTTTTGCTGACTTTCAGAGTTCCTACGAAATTGGTATTGGCATGTTCCAGAATTTCAATAACTTGTCCTTCTATTTCATGTCGACGGTGTTTGGCACAAAGGATAATCTTAACTTTGTCATTATTCATGGCATGCGCAGAATTGCGTTCTGCTACAAAGACAGGCTCTCCACCATCTTCCGGAATAAAAAGATTTTTTCCGTTGCTTTTACGCTGGAATGTTCCGGTCATAATCTGACCTTTATCATTCAGCTTATAATGTCCTTTTTCTGTTTCTATCAGAAAATTATCTTCTGCCATTTCCTGAACGATATCGGCACAAAGCATTTTCAATGGATGAGTAGTTAGTTTCAGTCCGGTGAACAACTGTTTCATACCGAAACTTTCCATTGGCTTCATACGGAAATAATTGACCAGCATCTCTGCCAGTTCTTTTTTCTTCATATATTTTCCGCCTTTTTTTTCTTTCTTTTTCTTTGCCATAATCGTAATGTTTTAATTTGCTGCTGTAACCTTTGGAATAACCAGCCTGATACAACAACTGTTTCTTTCACAAAGTAAACAAAATAAATGGAATAAAGGAGCAATAACTCGCTATATTTTAAGGTAGAAAGGTGAGAAACTATTATCTTTGCCGCATGGAGAAAAAAGTATTGGTAACCGGAGCAAGCGGCTTTATCGGAAGCTTTTTGGTAGAAGGAGGGCTGGAGCGCGGTATGCAGGTATGGGCTGGTGTACGCAAGAGCAGTAGCAGGAAATATTTACAAGATAGCCGTATCAGTTTTGCTGAGCTTGATTTTACTGATTCCGACCGTTTGGAAGAACAATTGAAGCAACATAAACTGGAGCATGGTGGATGGGATTACATCATTCATTGTGCAGGGGTGACGAAGTGCCGTGACAAAGCAGATTTTGAAATAGGTAATTATTGGGCCACTCGTCATTTTATTGAAACATTGATGCGTTTGGAGATGCTTCCCGAACAATTCATTTATATCAGTTCGTTGAGTATCTTCGGACCGATAAGGGAAAAAGACTATTCTCCCATTTGTGAACAAGATACGCCTCGCCCTAATACAGCTTATGGGGTAAGTAAGCTGCATTCGGAAGAATACTTGCAGAAGCTGAAGGATTTTCCGTATGTCATATTCCGTCCGACAGGAGTTTATGGTCCTCGGGAGAAAGACTATTTCCTGATGGTCGAATCGATTTCCCGTCATGTTGATTTTGCTGCCGGATTTCGTCGGCAGGATATAACATTTGTGTATGTCAAGGACCTGGTTCAAGCTGTATATCGCGCTATTGATAAGAAAGTAGTGCGCAGAGCTTATTTTGTAAGTGACGGATATGTATATAATAGCCGGACATTTTCTGATTTAATCCAAAAAGAGTTAGGCAATCCGTGGTTGATACGTTTTACATGTCCGTTGGCTTTGCTTAAAGTAATATCTTTCTTTGCTGAAAACATAGCCCGACTGTTTCATAAATCGAGCACATTGAATCTGGATAAATATAAAATAATGAAGCAGCGTAACTGGCAATGTGATATTACTCCATTGGAAAAAGAATTAGGCTATCGGGCAGAATACCCGTTAGAGAGAGGTGTAAAAGAGATTATTGCATGGTATAAAAAGGAGAAATGGCTATAAAATTGTTTGAACGTGTAGATAGTGGAAGGGGATTGTTTGCAGTAGAAACAATTAGCTTGATATACAATGCTTTAACATCTTTGCTGATTTTATTGCTTTTTCCTCGTATGGATCATCCGGGCATGATGTTGCTGGAGCGTCTGGGTATTGTTATTCTGACGTTTGTCCTGATATTTCTGTATCAGGCTTTTCCCTGTCGTCTGACGGCTTTTGTCCGTATGGCTGTGCAGATGAGTCTGCTCGCTTACTGGTATCCGGATACGTTTGAGTTTAACCGTCTGTTCCCTAACCTGGATTATTTATTTGCTCATGCTGAGCAGATATTGTTTGGCTGTCAGCCTGCTGTTGAATTCAGCAAGCTCTGTCCTTCCATATGGTTCAGTGAACCTTTCAATATGGGCTACTTCTTTTATTATCCGATGATACTGGTGGTAGTGGTATATTATTTCCTGAACCGGTTTGAATGGTTCGAAAAGATTTGTTTCGTACTGGTTACCTCATTTTTCATTTATTATTTTGTCTATATAATGTTACCTGTAGCGGGACCTCAGTTCTATTTTCCGGCTATCGGGATGGATAAGGTAAACGCCTGCATTTTCCCTGCTATTGGGGACTACTTTAATACCAATGATTATCTGATACCTGGTCCGGGCTTTGAGCACGGTTTGTTCTATCAGCTTGTCGAGGCTTCACAGGAAGTTGGAGAACGTCCTACCGCAGCTTTTCCCAGTTCACATGTAGGAATATCTACTATTGTAATGATAATGGCATGGCGTGTAAACAAGAAACTGGCTTATGTGCTGGCTCCTTTCTATATTCTTCTTTGCTGCGCTACTGTATATATTCAGGCGCATTATCTGATAGATGCCATCGTAGGTTTTGTATCGGCATTCTTTGTTTACCAGCTTGCTACATTGATGTATAAAAGATGGTTTATCTCACCAGTTTTTAAGCTGATGGGATAAACTGCTCTATTATTCTCCTCCGAAAGTGCTTTCTATATGATCGAGTATTCCGTTCAGCTCCGGCAATGTTTCTGCGCGAAGCATGGCTATACGTGTATCCTTAAAATTAGGAATGCCTTTAAACAATGGAGATGCAGCCAGATGACGGCGGACATGAAGAATACCCCGGCGTTCGTCGAGCAGATTGACACTATCTTGTACTTCACGGCGTAAGACGTCCATTTTCCATTTGAATGACAAAGGAGGAAGTTCTTCTCCAGTTTTCAGGTAATGTTTTACTTCTTTGAATATCCATGGGCGTCCGAAGCTGGCACGGCCTATCATAATAGCATCCACTCCGTAACGGTCGAAGCATTCTTGTGCACGCTGTGGAGTTGTAACATCGCCATTACCGATAATGGGAATATGCATACGTGGATTATTCTTGACTTCACCTATTAGTGTCCAGTCGGCTTCACCGGTATACATTTGTGCTCGTGTACGTCCGTGTATGGTTAAAGCTTCGATACCACAGTCTTGCAGCTGTTCTGCCAGTTCGACGATGATTTTGTGTTCCGCATCCCATCCCAGACGGGTCTTTACCGTTACCGGAATTTTTACGGCATCAACAACAGCCTTGGTTATCTCCAGCATTTTCGGAACATTCTGCAACATTCCGGAACCAGCTCCTTTACCTGCTACACGTTTTACCGGGCAACCGAAATTCAAGTCCAAAATATCTGGATTGGCTTGTTCCACAATACGGGCAGCTTCTACCATGGTATCAGTATCTTTCCCATATATTTGAATGGCAACAGGACGTTCTGCATCACTGATGTTCAGTTTTAACATGGTTTTTCCAACTGAGCGAATCAAGGCATCGCTCGATACAAATTCGGTATATACCATGTCTGCTCCAAATTCTTTGCACAGCAAGCGGAATGCGGGGTCTGTCACGTCCTCCATAGGAGCAAGCAATACAGGCTTGTCGCCCAGATCAATATTTCTTATTTTCATCGTAATGTTTTATAGGGTTTCACTGCAAGCAGTGCAGGTAAAAATTTGAGTACAATTATAAACAGATTGTTGAATATCGCTGCAAAATTAATAAATAAAAGAAATCCTCCCAAACCGGAAGGATTACCTTTCGTCTGGGAGGATTAAGTATTGTTTGAACTACCACTTATCGGTAGATGCTCAATTTAGGATGATCGTTGTACAGATTTTGATTTTGCAGTTCTTCTTTTTCTGTGATACGGAACAGGTAATATTTGCTGTTCACTTCGAAATCAGAACCGTCAGGGAACTTCAATGTAGAATGTCCGCGGATAAGCATACAGTTTTGTGCTTTGTATTCATCTGTCGCATCTGCTGGAGCCAGGATTGCATCGCCGTTTTCATCTAGCTTAGGAGTTCTGATTTCTTTTCCTTTGCTGTCGTATGTGATGTCGGCCATCGCATATTCTTCAAATTTCTTACGGTCTACCGATTGCTGGTTACGGATGATATCGGTCAGCGAAAAACCTTCTCCCCACAATTCTTTACGGCGTTCCAGCCAGATTTCCTTCAACAGTTCGTCGTCTGTGGCCGTAACGGCAGGCGATTCGACTCCGTTTTTCATACGGGCATCACGCAATTCCTTCAGTAAAGCTTGAGCTTCGCTTGTCTTGCCTGCAAGATGTGCAGCTGCCTCTGCCTTTATCAGAAACATTTCTGCCACACGCATCATGATGACATCTCCCAGCATGTTGTTGACATCGGCGAAAAGGAACTTGTAATTCAGCATTGCACATTCGCCGTAACCTGCATTCAAGCCCCATTTGAACAGATCTCTACGGTAGTCGTTCTTATCGAACAGCTCCTTAAAGTGAGGGTCTGCATTGAAGTTGGTATAGCCACTACCCGGAGTTGAAGTATCTTTATAATGGAAGTTGTAGGCGGGAAGGTTGTCATCCTGCGTACAAGAATAACCCCACATCCATTCTTTGTTCAGTGCGTTGTTGAAACCTGACTTATATTCCGCTTCGCTCATCAGATAGCTGTTTTTCAGCTTCATAGCCTCATCTGCATATTTGTATGCATCTTCCCACTTACGTGCATATAAGCTTGCACGTGCTCTCAGACCGGTTACAACAGTATGGTCGATTTTGTACTGATCTGTTGCATTCGAACCGCGATTGTAGTCTTCCGGAATCAGGTCATAACCCCATTTCAAATCGTTTAATGCCTGTTCGTATACTTCCGATACACTTGCAGCCGGCTTTCCGGTGGTCGCCATATCGTAGTTGGTTGGTTCTGTATAGATAGGTACACAAACAGCATTCGGATCTTTATCGATAGCGAAAGAATAATGGCTTGCCAGTAACATGTACAAGAAACCACGAGTAGCATAAGCTTGTCCCTTGATGCGATTCTTTTCTGCCTGATCTCCCGAAATGCCGTCGATATTCTTGAGAACGGCATTGCAGTTATTGATCGGATCGTATACCAGATCCCACATTACGTCGTTTATTTCTCCGCGTCCGTAGCCGTTGGTCAGTTTATAGCTAGAAGAATAACCATAGCTGGTAGTTCTTACGACATCGGAACCGGCAAAATCATCGTTTATCATGATTGCTCCGTAGCCGATGGAAGCATAGGTAGAACCGGAATTAAAGATATAATTCCAGGCTCCTCTAATTACTCGGTCGGCATTTTCCAGATTTTTGAATACGGCATCTGCTTCAAGTGAAGTTGTAGGAGCTGTATCTAGGTCACAGGCTGTTACAGAGCAAGCAGCTAGTGCGGCAAGGCATATATTTTTATAATTGAATTTCATATCTAGTCTATTTATTAAAGGGTTACATTAATACCAAATGAGAATGTTTTCATTGCCGGATAGCGGTATGATACGACACCGCTGATAGGCTGTTCAGGGTCAAGACCTTGCTGGTGACTGAATGTCAATAGGTTTTCACCTTGAATAAAGATGCTGGCATCTTTCAGTGTGGCAAAGTGTATCCATCTCTGAGGCAAGGTATAGCTTAATGTAACTGTTTTTAAACGCAGGAATGAGCGGTTTACCAACCAGCGGCTTGAACTGCTGGTGAAGTAACTGGTCTGGTCGTACGACAGACGTGGAATGTCTGTATATCGGTTTTCCGGAGTCCAGCGGTTCAGCATGTCTTCACTCATGGAGCTACCGTTTCCACCACTTACACTCATCATCTGTATCTTGTCGTTGTTGTACAGCTTACCACCGATGGCATAAGAGAACAACATGGACAGCGACAGGTTCTTCCAAGTAAGATCTGACTGGAAACCACCACTCAACTTAGGCAGTGAGCTGCCTACTTTTACCTTATCGTCCGGTGTCAGGCTTGAGTAATCTTCTGTAATCTGACGGCTGCCATCCTTGGCGGTGTAATACCACTGCGGTTTACCGTTTTCCGGGTTTACACCAGCCCATTCATACAACCAGAAGTCGTACAACGAACCGCCTTTTACCCATTTCTTGGAACTCTGCCACATAACTTCAGTCGGCAGTTCAACAATTTTGTTTTTATACGTAGTGGCATTCACACTCAGTTTCCAAGTCCAGTCTTTTGTCATAACTGGAGTACCACTGATTGTAAATTCCCAACCGTAGTTTTTCAGTTTACCGATGTTGGCATCGATACTTGAGAATCCGCTTGAAGGAACCAGGTCGCGGGCAAACAACAAATCTTTAGAAGAACGTTGGAAGAATTCGATAGTACCGTTCAAACGGTTGCTCCAGAATCCAAAGTCCAGACCTACGTTCAAGTTCAAGTTTGTTTCCCAGCTCAATTCCGGAGTTTCCAAACGTGATGCGTGCAGAGTAGACTCACCCAGTGAGCTGCCGATTGAATAGAGAGCCTTATATGCATAGTAACCTACATTGTCATTACCTTGTGCACCGTAACTTGCACGAAGGGTCAGGTTGCTCAGCCAGTTATTGCTTGCTTCTTCCAGGAATTTTTCACGTGAGATTTTCCATGAACCTCCGAATGACCAGAAAGTACCCCAGCGATGATCCGGATGGAAACGTGAAGAGCCGTCGGTACGAACTGAAGCTGATACAAAATATTTGCTCTTATAAGAATATTCGGCACTTCCGAAGAAACTCAGCAATTTGTACTGGTCGCTGTTTCCGCCGAAGCTGCTCAATGTAGAAGCTACATCTGGTTCAAAATAACCGTCAGTAATGACACCCGTTCTTGATCCGCTGAAATTTGATGTGTTAAATTCGTAATATTCCTGACCTGCCATCAGACGAACATCATGGTCTTCTTTGAAAGTATGGTTCCAGTTGATAACGTTGTTGTATGTCATACCGGTAGTACGGTCGTTCCCTTTTTCTACACTACCTGTCAACGGCTTCTTACCATAAGTCGGGTTACTGTAGTTGTGTGTAAACATACTATCATAGTCGATGTTCAGTGACATTTTATAGCTCAATCCTTCAATCGGAGTGATCTGTAGATATCCACGGATAGAAGCAGCATCGCGTTTGTACTCCTTTTTATCGTACAACATAGACTGTGCGAAGTTGTAACCGTTGTATGAGCCTTTACGGTATGTACCGTAATCGTAAACACGGTTTCCGTTTTCATCCAAAATATATTCACCGGTTGTCATATCGCGTTCGTAAACCGGATAAAAAGAAGGAATGTCGCGTGCCGCCAATACAATATTGCCGATAGCTGTATCATTCTGCTTCGGGTAATTTTGTATAGAATGGCTGGCTGCTACATTCAGTCCGACCTGTAACCATTTACGTAAGTCGGTAGTAATGTTCGAACGCAGGTTGTAACGTTTGAATCCTGAACAGATGTAAGCACCCTGATCGTCCAGATAACCTAATGAGAAATAGTATTTTGTTTTCTCGCTACCACCAGAAACACTTGCATTCAAGTCTGTATAGTGAGCGTCTTGTGTCAGGGCATCTTCCCAACTGTCGTCCCACAGAGGAGTTGCGCCGGCTACAATTTTTCCATCCGTTCCTACAGGTTGTGGATAACTTGTACCATAAGGATTGATACCCAGACCGCCTGTTTGGGTGGTAGCTACGATAGCTGAGGCGTTCTGAGCAGCAGTAACAGGGTCGGAACCGTTGTCGATGTAACTGTTACGCAAAGCTTCCCATTGCAGCATAAAATAATCGTTTGTGCTCAACTGGTCGTAATCGCGTACGGCACGGCTTGAGAAACCATATTTTGCTGATAACTGAATTGTCGGAGCAGAACCGTTCTGTCCTTGCTTCGTTGTAATCATGATAACACCGTTTGCTGCACGAGAACCGTAAAGAGAGGCAGCTGCGGCATCCTTCAGAACTGTAACTGAAGCGATATCCTGTGAAGAAATAGAAGACAATTTACCATCATACGGAACACCATCGACTACATATAACGGTGTCTGAGACGCATTGGCAGAACCTACACCACGAATGTAAATGTCGGCATCTTCTCCCGGCTGTCCGCTTGTAGAGAATGACTGCAAACCTGCTACTGTTCCCTGTAATGCTTTTGATACACTTGAAACCTGTGAAGCTGCTACAATTTTCTTGTCGATAACGCTGGCAGAACCTGTAAAAGTAGATTTTTTGGCAGTACCATATGGCACGGCAATAACTACTTCTTCGATGGCTACAGAAGATTCCTTCAAATCAACGTTGATGACTTTTTGTCCTTTTACCGGCATTTCTACGGTTTCATATCCGATGAATGAGAACACCAGTGTGCTTTTTGCTTCAACTTGTAGTGAATAACTACCGTCTATGGAGGTAATTGTACCATGTGTTCCTCCTTTGACTGCCACTGTTACTCCCGGCATCTCTTCGCCGTTGGCCGTAACTTTTCCGTTCACAGTAATTTCCTGTGCGTAAGTCGCTACACAGATTAGCAAGCTGCATAGCAGTGATAAGAATTTACTCATAAATCTCTCTCTTAATGATTTTTGTTTAATATAATTTCTCGGTTCTTTCTTAACATTATGCCTTATGTTTTTCTGTTTTCATCCCGATGAAAAACATTGATGTTTTTTAAAAGTTTTTGTGCCTTTTTGCCTTATGTTTTGTGTCGGGCGACAAAAATATAAAATAATTCATATAAGATGTAATAAAAAGTAATATTTTTTGTTCGTTTTTCTACTTTCTGCATGCTGGCACTATATGTATGCTTTATTTATGTACTGTTTTAGAAAGATCGTTCAGGGGTTTCTGTCCGCTTGTTCGTGTGTTTGCCGGAAATTCGTTACCTTTGCATCCGAAACCAATAAGAAAAGATGAATTACTCAATAAAGGACTTCGAAATTATGGCACCGGTCGGCTCTCGAGAGTCGCTGGCTGCGGCTATTCATGCAGGAGCAGATTCTATCTATTTCGGCATTGAAAGCCTGAATATGCGTGCCCGTTCTGCAAATACGTTTACTGTTGACGACTTGCGTGAGATTGCGAAAGTATGTGACGAGAATGGGGTGAAAAGCTACCTTACGGTAAATACTATTATTTATGATGAGGATCTGGCTCTGATGCGGAAAATTGTAGATGCTGCAAAGGAAGCCGGTATCAGCGCTGTGATTGCTGCCGACGTAGCTGTCATGGCATACTGTAATCAGATAGGACAGGAGGTACATTTGTCTACTCAGCTGAATATCAGTAATGCGGAAGCTTTGAAATTTTATTCGCAGTTTGCCGATGTAGTAGTCTTGGCCCGTGAATTGAATCTGAAGCAAGTACGTAAAATTTATGATGCTATTCAGGGACAGCATATTACGGGACCTATGGGGCAGCCTGTACGTATCGAAATGTTCTGTCACGGAGCTTTGTGTATGGCCGTATCGGGTAAATGTTATCTGAGCTTGAATGAATTGAATGCTTCGGCAAACCGTGGAGCTTGTATGCAGGTATGCCGTCGTTCGTATATTGTGAAGGATAAGGAAAGCGATATCGAACTGGAAATAGATAACCAGTATATCATGTCGCCCAAGGACTTGAAGACTATTCATTTCATGGATGAGATGATAGAGGCTGGAGTGCGGGTGTTCAAAATCGAAGGTCGTGCACGTGGACCTGAGTATGTGCGAACTGTAGTGGAATGTTATAAGGAGGCTATACGCTCGTATCTGGAAGGTACTTTTACCGAAGAGAAGAAAGCTGACTGGGATACGCGTCTCAAGACTGTATTCAACCGTGGATTCTGGAACGGTTATTATCTGGGACAACGTCTGGGTGAATGGAGCAAGAACTATGGTTCGGAGGCTACCGAACGTAAGGTATATGCCGGACGTGGTATCAAATATTTCTCGAATATCGGGGTAGCTGAATTCCTGATCGAAGCTTCCGAAATAAAAGTTGGAGATAAACTTCTGATTACAGGTCCTACTACGGGAGCCATGTATGTTACTTTGGAAGAAGCACGTGTTGACCTGAAACCGGTAGATGTGGTAAAGAAGGGGGTACATGTTTCGTTTAAGGTACCCGACCGTATTCGTCCTAGCGACAAGCTTTATCGTATAGTTCCTGCCGATGAGTTGAAAAGGAAATAATTTCTATTATTATCACATTGCAATATCCTCTTTATACATTATTCTCCAATGAAAAAGTATAAAGAGGATATTTTATTTTTTTTCTGTGCATACTTTGCAAAAAACAACAGCATTTTTTACTGAAAACATCGAGAATTTTTAATTTTTTTTGTACGAAGGTTCGTCGAGTTTGTACAAAAAAAACAGGGCTCATGCCGATATTTTGAGAGGAACTTTGTCATCTAAGTAGCATGGCCCGTTATATCTTTATTAGTGAATGATAAGTCTTTCGGCCTTGGTTATAATGTGCCTTTTCTGATAGCTTCCATGATATTGGCAGGTGGACGCTGAGCCAATAATTCTTTTTTCATAAAATCCATGTAAGGAGCTACATGATCGAAATACTGATAGTAACCTTTGCATAAGTAATTTAGTCCGGTTTCTCCGGAAGCTGTTTTGCAAAAACGGTTTTTGGGACATTCTCCGTTACATGCAAAGAGATACTGACATTCCTTGCATTGTGTCGGCAGTTTCTCAGATTTATCCCGGCCGAACTGTAATTGCTTTTCACTGTACATCATTTCTACCAGCGATTTTGAATAAATGTTTCCTAATTTGTACTGTGGAAATACGAAGTGGTCGCAAGCATATACATCGCCGTTGAATTCGATTACTCCGGCATGGCCACAATTTTTTGCCAAAGAGCAAACTCCAGGTTGCTCACCTACCCAGTTGGCAAGTGTAGCATCGAATAATTGTATAAAATATTCGCCGACATCATTTCGTACCCATTCATCGAAAATGGTACAGAGAAAGTTTCCCCATTGTTCGGGAGTAACGGAAAAATCGGTTACGGTTTCTGTTGCTCCTTCCTCTACCGAGGCCAGATAACGCCCGTCGGAATGTTGGAATATACGCTCTACGATGGGAGTAAACTGTATGTATCGGCACCCTATTTCCTTAAAGAAGTGATAGAAATCGAGCGGATAGTCGGCATTGAAATCATTTACTACTGCAAGTGCATTCCATTCTACCTGATGTTTGTTTAACAGGTTGATACCTTGCATTACTTTTACAAATGAAGGTTTTCCCTGCTTGTTCTTCCGGTATTCGTCGTGAAACTCCTGCGGCCCGTCAATAGAAACACCTACCAGCCAGTGATTGTCGTGGAAAAAACGGCACCAGTCATCGGTCAGGAGAGTTCCGTTGGTCTGAATACAGTTGTCGATTGTTCTGCCTCCTGCATATTTTCTTTGTAAGGCAATTACCTTCTTATAGAAGTCGAGTGGGCGCATCAGTGTTTCTCCACCATGCCAGGTGAAGAGGACTTGTGGCATAGTCTGACTTTCGATATATTCTTTGATAAACTTTTCCAATAGTTCATCTGTCATTATCTGCCTGGGGTTGTCCTGGTAAAGTTTAGCCTTTTCCAGGTAGTAGCAGTAATGACATGCCAGGTTGCAAAGAGAACCCACTGGTTTTGCCATGATATACATCGGGCGTGCAAACGGGGCGAATGTGTTCATTATTGTATGATATTAGGTTAGGAATGATTCTATTTATCAGGTATTATTCTAGTGTAATACTTTTTACATGTACTTTCTGATGCAGGAAGATGGATGCTGCTTCCTGAAACTTTTCAACAGATTCGGTTGTGAGAAACTCACAAGTTCCGCCTGCTGTGCAACGTGTTCTTATCTCCGAGTGACGGCGGAGGTAATCTTTTAAACTGGCTGCTACGTATTCTCCTTGAGCTACCAGACGGATATGTGGGGGAGTGAACTGGCGTATTTTCTCTATTAGCAAGGGATAGTGTGTACAGCCTAGGATGATGGTATCTATTTTCGGATCTTGTTCCAAAAGTTGATTAATATATTCCTGTACAAAATAATCTGCTCCCGGAGAGTTGAATTCGTTGTTTTCTACTAATGGAACCCAAAGCGGACAGGCTACACCAGTGAGTTGTATATCCGGAAAGAGCTTATGCAGTTCTATCGGGTATGACTGGGATTTTACTGTTCCGGCTGTGGCAAGCAAGCCAACATGGCGCGAAACTGTGATGTCACCGATACATTCTGCTGTAGGACGGATTACTCCCAAAACTCTACGGGTTGCATCTATATGTGGAAGATCGTTTTCCTGAATACTTCTCAGGGCCTTTGCCGAAGCTGTATTGCAGGCCAGAATGACTAATGGGCAGCCTAAATCGAACAGCTTGCGTACAGCTTGCAGTGTAAATTCATAAACAACTTCGAATGATCTTGTTCCGTATGGGGTGCGGGCATTGTCCCCCAGATAGATATAATCGTACTGAGGCAGTAATTCACGGATTTTATCAAGGATTGTCAGCCCTCCATATCCGGAATCAAATACTCCGATTGGTCCTGTGGCAGAAAGCATGGATATGACTTGATTAAGTGTGAAAAAATAATTGTCATTGACCTCACCCTTTTGGCTGGAGGTGAGAGCCAATGACAACTTTATTTTGTTACGTTGAAAACGTATTTCTTATTGAGCAGGAGCTGCTGCTGGTGCTGCTGCAGGAACAGCTGTCAGGCTGATACCTAATTTTGTTTTGATATCATTTGTAACGTCCTTAGACATAGTGTCGTTGATGTAAGGAATATCTGTACGGTTCAGGTCGAACACATAAGTATAACCACCTGCTGCACCGATTGCTTTTACTGCATCTTCCAGTTTCTTATAGATAGGTTCCATCATATCTGCATAAGCTTTTTGCAACTGCTGCTGTGCATCTTGCTGGAACTGCATTCCTTTGTCAGACAGTTCTTGTAATTCTTTCTGACGACGTTCCTGGATATTTTGTGGAAGAGTTTTCTGTTCTTGTTGATATTCAGCAAACTTTTTGTTGAATTCATCAGAAGCACGTTTGATTTCGTCTTCATACTGTTTCTGCAATGCCTGAATGTCTGTCTGAGCTTTTGTATATTCTGGCATTACAGGGATAATGTCCATAGACTTGAAGTGTGCGAACTTCTGTGCGAATACGCTCATAGGAGCGATAAGTAAAAGTAATAAAGCAATTTTTTTCAACATAATCTTATTATTTCTATTTGTTATTAATTTATTTCCGTTTTTTATTTGCTGTCTTTCTTTGACTTTGCAAAAGTATAAAATTAATTTGAATATCCTAATTTAGCGAGCACTTCGTTGCTGATGTCTATACGTGGAGAAGCAAAAATCATGCTTTGTGCTGATGCTCGGTCGATTACTGCATCATAATTTTTCTGTGTTGCAATATCTTTAATAGCATTGTATATGGCATCCTGAATAGGAGTAATCAGTTCCTGACGTTTTTTCATGCCTTCACCTTCGGGACCAAAATACTTTTTCCGTAAATCTGCTGCTTCTTTTTCTTTGGCGATAATGGCATTTTCTTGTGCTGTTTTTTGAGTAGCTGATAAGTTAGAAGCGTTTTTCTGATACTCATCATACATTGTTTTCGCTTCTTGAGCTTTAGCTTCTACTTCACTTTGCCATTGTTTTGACAGGCTTTCCATTTGCTGGTTTGCTTGTTCATAGGCAGGGATTTGTTTCAGAATATACTCCATATCCACCAAAGCAAATCGCTGAGCTTGTGCTGCTATACTGCACACGAGCAATGCTGCTAGAAAGAAAACTTTTTTCATAAGCAATGTTGTTTTTAAATGTAATGAAGAATGATAAATGAAGAACTGGCTGTTAGCCATAGCTTTGGATTCTTCATTTCTCATTCTTCTATTCTTCATTAAATTGGTTTGTCTGCATTAGAACTCTTGTCCGATGATGAAGTGGAACTGGCTTCCGCTATATTGAGTAGAACCGTTGATCTTATCGAAACCATAAGCCCAGTCAATACCCATCATACCAATCATCGGCAGGAAGATACGTACACCTACTCCGGCAGAACGTTTCAACTGGAACGGGTTGAAGTTACTTACATCATTCCAAGCGTTACCTGCTTCTACAAATCCCAAAGCATAGATACTTGTTGAATTTTCCAACATCAACGGATAACGTAATTCAGCTCCCAGGCGGATGTAAGCATAACCTTCACTACCGTACGGAGTTAAAGATCCGTTTTCGTAACCACGCAATGCGATTGTTTCTGAAGCGTAGTTGTAACTATATCCTGTCATACCGTCACCACCTACATAGAATGTTTCAAACGGTGAGCGTTTGTATTTGTTGAAGTGTCCCAGAATACCAAACTCTGTACGTGTCATGATAACCGGACATTTCTGGATATCCATCAGGGCTGTATAAGTTTTTGCTTTGAATTTCCATTTGTGGTATTCAATCCACTTATACATGCTGGCTGCTTCATCATAATTATTCTTTCCATAAGTAGAATAATCTTTCTTACTGAACAGTGAGTAAGGCGGAGTAATCTGCAAAGAAGCGCTGAATTCAGAACCGTAACGCGGGAATATCGGGTTATCGGTTGAGTTACGTGATAATGTCAGGTTCAGGCTTAAGCTGTTACAGTTACCGGTATTCATATACTGTCCGTTGTTCAGCATGATATACAGATAGCTCCAGTCTTTCAACATGAATCGCTGGTAAGATAATTCTGCCATTAATGTAAAGTAGTCGTCCGGCCAGCGTAGACGTTTACCCCAACCTAATGACAATCCGAACATCTTAATAGACTTGTCAGGGTCGTAATATGATTCGTAATTGTCATAATAACCACCATAGTAGTTTCCATATCCACTTAAGTAGTTATAGTAGTTGTTCATATATGCAGAGTTGTAATACTGACTGCTGACGTCTGTCTGTACAGAGTAGAATGCTGATACAGACAATGAATTAGGACGTTTTCCACCAAACCAGGGATCAAGGAATGATATACTGTATGACTGGTAGTACTGTCCGTTGGTTTGTCCACTGATGGTCAATGTCTGACCGTCACCTTGTGGAAGGAATCCACGGAAGTTATCATTCTTGCGGAACAAGTTTGCAAATGAGAAGTTTGTAAACTTCAAACTCAATTTACCAATAATACCTGTTTGTCCCCAACCAGCTGAGAATTCTACCTGGTCGTTTGCTTTTGATTCAAGTCCCCAGTTAATATCAACCGTTCCATTTTCGTAATTTGGCTGAACATCTGGTTTGATGTTTTCCGGATTGAAGTGTCCCATCTGTGCAATTTCACGGTAAGAACGTTCAAGAGCTTCTTTACTGAACAAGTCTCCCGGACGGGTACGAAGTTCACGGCGGACTACATTTTCATACAATCGGTCGTTACCGTTGATACGTACATGACTGATACTTGCCTGTGGACCTTCTACGATACGCATTTCCAAGTCGATAGAGTCACCGTCGATATTTACTTCTACCGGATCAAGGTGATAGAATACGTAACCACGGTTGTAATAATTGTTACCGATAGCATCTTCATCGTTACTGATACGGTCGTTCAACAGTTTCTGGTTGTATACATCTCCTCGCTTCATTCGAAGTTGTTCATTCAGGAGGTCTGAAGGATAAACTGTATTACCTACCCATGTAATATCTCGCAGATAATATTTGTTACCTTCATAAATCTTCATGTAGACATCTACTGTCTTTTCATCATAGGGAGTAACGCTGTCTATCTCGATGATTGCATCACGATATCCCAGCTCATTATATTTGTCTATGATCTTCTGCTTGTCTTCTTGGTATCTTTCATCGATGAACTTCTTGGCACGGAATAAGTTGACCAGTTTTCCTTTTTCATTGGTCTTTTTCATAACGCGCTTCAATTTCTTGTCTGTCAGTACACTGTTGCCATCGATTGTAATCTTGTGGACTTTTACTTTATCTTTCTTATCGATGTTTACATCAACATATACCTGTTCCTTGTTTGCAGGATCTTCGCTTTCTACAATATTGATTTCTGCGTTTTTGAAACCTTTATCATCGAAATGTCTTTTGATAATGATCTTTGCACGGTCTATCAGGTTAGGAGTAACCTGGCTTCCTTTTGCCATACCCAATTTTGCCTGCAAGTCTTCACGTTCGCTTTTCTTTACTCCGTGGAATCGGATATCAGTAATACGTGGGCGTAAAGACAAATGGATATACAGATAGATTTTATTGTCTTCTATTTTTTCTGCTGTGATTTTAACATCAGAGAATAACCCGTGACGCCAGTAGCGTTTGATAGCACTGGTAATGTCATCACCCGGTACAGTGATTGTCTGTCCTACGGCAAGTCCTGAGATTCCAATCAAGACATAATCTTCGTAGTTCTCAATATCTGTAACTTTTATGTCGGCAATTTCATACTTTTTGGGTGTTCCATTATACAAAATTACCGGCTGGTCGTTTTCTGTTTTGTTATTTTCTTGTGCATTAACAGTTGAATAGCTGAAAATGCAAGCCAAAGCCAATAGAATGATAGAAAGACAGTATCGCATTTTTTACTTCAATATTTGTTCACTTGTTTTGCCAAATCGGCGTTCTCTTCGTTGATAATCACAGATTGCTTTACATAATTCTTCTTCCTTGAAGTCAGGCCAGAATGTATCGCAAAAATAAAGTTCGGAATAGGCACATTGCCATAGCATATAGTTGCTGAGGCGGATTTCTCCTCCTGTCCGTATCAGCAGGTCGGGATCAGGCATAAAGTTGGTTGCCAGATATTGGCTGACCGTTTGGTCGGTTATATCATTTATATTCAGTTCTCCACAAGCCACCTTCTCTGATATTTCTTTGACTGCCTTGGTTATTTCCCATTTTGAAGAATAACTCAATGCCAATACCAGACACATACCGGTGTTTTTTGAAGTTCGTTGTACACATTGATTCAGACGATTCAGTACATCGGCTGGTAATTTTTCAGTTTCTCCAATAATACGGAAACTGATATTGTTTTTCATAAAGGTTTCTTCTTCGATAGAATCTATCAGAAGACTCATTAATGCTGCTACTTCGTCTGCTGGGCGATTCCAGTTCTCGGTAGAAAAAGTATAAAGTGTGAGATATTTTACTCCCAGATTTGATGCTTCTTCTGCAATGACATGAACAGTTTCTGCACCCGCCTGATGTCCGAGCGAACGAACTAGTCCTCGCTGTTTTGCCCATCGCCCGTTTCCATCCATGATGATGGCGATGTGGGCGGGGATTCGTGTCTTATCCACTTGGTCTTTATATAGCATAGCTTTCGGATTATAAATGTATTATTCCCATTTAGGAAGGAATCCAAAATGGTTAATTCGTCCTCTACTCATGTATCCGTTGTTCCAGATTATCCAAATAAAGTTATCTTTGTCAACAACACACGAATAACTTCCTTCACCCTTAACTTTTCCTCTGTTATACAATTCTACGAAAGATGTACCTTCTGTAGCAAATGTCATATCTTCTTTAACGGTTTCCCATGTCAGACCGTTATCTGTAGAACAGAAGAGTGTACTGAACGGATTCTTATAGTCTGTATAATCTTTACTTGTAATTTCACCGCCGAATACATATAGCTTCTTGTTATAATAAATCAATGAAGGATCAACAATATTCGGGCATCTGAATGTGTCTGCTTCTTCATAATTATAAGTGCTCCATGTATTATCGTTTGTCAGGCGTGTAGAAACGATACCAGAACCATCTGCTTTTTCTGTATTATATCCCATAACGACAGCACGGGTCAGGCTGGTATTGTAAGAAACCGGAATATTTACCGATAACGTTCTTGTACCTTTGCTAGGAAAATCTGTTATATTATAATTTTCTGTTGTTCCACTATTGGCTTGTACATCATATACATACGATTCATCTTTGGCAGTGCGTGCATATAACAGATTGTCTATGCCAGCAATAAGTTGAGACAAATTAGAAACCGAAGACGCTTCGTAACCATTATCTGTCAGTTTATACAAAACCTGTTCTACGAGGAAGTAAATATTACCTTGGCAAAGTGTTGCAGAGTAAGTATCTGTAGCATCAGGCAAATTAATTGTTGTCCATGATGTTCCAGGCGTTCCGTTTGAAACAGACGTGTATTCAACTACCTGTTTGCCATTCTGTGTAGTTCCGAATACATAAATCTTATCATTGGCATAAACTGCTTTTTGCTTGATTAAAGTGCCGGAAGTAAATCCTGCTCCGATGGGTTCTTTTGTCCATTGTAAAGAGTCAGGTTCCTGATTGTGAACATTGATTTTTACACGATAAGCCTTACCCATTACGCCGCTATAAGCCAAAACTTTGAAGGAAAGTCCTTCTGTTGGAGCAAATGCAAAGTTGATAGAATCGCTTGAAGTCCAGAGAGTATCTTTGGCTTCAGCTCCTTCTGAATCGATTTTACCATACAGAATATAATCAGTGTCAGCTGTGATTTTTGTGAGCACTCTTGAGATATCAGTTCCAACAGGAAGTGAATCTTTATTCTCAATGGTTCTCATAGCCTGATTGATGGTGAAAGGATAATTTGCCATGGAAATGGTATTCGTATATGTAGAATCTTCTCCTTTCGAGTCTTTTCCAACTCTCTTGACATGCAGTGTACCAAGTGAGAATGAAGTAATGCTTGTTTCAGAACTATAAGTAACCTGCTCAATATCATTGTCCAGACATGAAGTCATTGCAGACATCGTGACGAGTAAGCTAACTAGCAGTATGGGTAAAAACTTTATTTTCATTTATAAAATTGTCTTTGATTACAAGTTGCAAAAGTAGAAAGTTTTTTTTCGAATAGGAACTTTTATATCAAGTTTTATATAAAATTATGGATAAGCGTAACTTTTTTATCTGTGAATTGGCATATTTTTGTGCTTATTTTTCATAATGAATGATGGTGTTTTTATCTCTTGACAAAACCTGTTTGCCATATCCTGCAGGAACAACAGGGTGTTTTACTCCTTTATGGAGTAGTGCTTCAGAGTATTCTATATAAATTTCATCCCATATTTCTTCGTCAATAAACGATTGCAAGAGTTGACTTCCTCCTTCTACGAGTAATGACTGAAGTTTGTTTTCGTATAATATTTGTAATATTTGTGGCAGAATATTCTGATTGAAATCCAGTTTGTAGTAAATAATATTTGTCGTCGATTCTTTTTCTAAAGCTGTAAATACCCATGTCGGGGTCTTACCGTCGAATAATTTTAAGTTCAAAGGCAGAGTCAGCTCTTTATCTATAACCAGTCGGATAGGATTTTTACCATACCAGTTGCGTGTTGTGAGTGAAGGGTTATCCAGTAAGGCTGTTTTACGTCCGACCAGGATAGCTTGATGTTCTGCCCGTTGCTTATGTACATACATGGATGTTATTGGAGTAGAAAGTATAACAGGCTGGCCGCTTTCACGATTCACATCAATAAATCCGTCTGCCGATTCTGCCCATTTTAATGTTATGTATGGGCGTTTCTGGATATTGAAAGTTACGAAACGTTTTATTAATGCCCGACATTCATTCTCCAGAACTCCGACTGTTACCTCGATTCCGGCATCTCTTAATTTCTGTATACCTCTGCCTGAAACAAGTGAAAAAGGATCGACGCATCCTACTACTACACGAGGAATACCTTTACTTATGATTAAATCGGCACAAGGAGGTGTTTTCCCATAGTGAGAGCATGGTTCCAGACTGACATAAATAGTAGATTTTTTAAGCAAGCTCTCATCTTTTACAGAACGGATTGCGTTGACCTCGGCATGGCCTTCTCCGCAACGTACGTGGTAACCTTCACCGATAATACGATCGTTGCAGACAATTACGGCTCCTACCATTGGATTTGGTGCAGCATTGCACATCCCGTTACGCGCCAGTTGTATGCAGCGGCGGATATATTTTTCATCTTTTGTCATATTCGGTTTGTTTTTTATTCTTACATTTGTACCTATGCATCCTATTTATACTTACATCAGGCAGACGCTTGCAGGAGTTTACCCGGAAGAGGAAACAGCGGCATTAGCAAAGTGGATATTGACAGATGTATTTTGTCTGTCCACCACGGAACTCTATGCGGACAAAGATATGAATTTTTCTAAGAACGAGTGTGACAGGCTGGAAGATATTCTTTCCCGCCTGAAACGATATGAACCTTTACAATACATATTGGGTAAGGTCGATTTTTGTGGATTACCTTTTGAAGTGGCTCCTGGAGCCTTAATCCCCCGGCCCGAAACTGCTGAACTGATAGACTGGATTATCTCGGATTACACAGATAAAGCCGGAGTACGGATTTTGGATGTAGGAACGGGTAGTGGCTGTATACCTATCGTATTGGGCAAAAAATTAAAACAAAGTAAAATAACTTCATGGGACGTGTCAGAAAAAGCATTGGATATTGCTCGGCGGAATAAACTTCTCAACCAGGTTGATATCACTTTAGCTCAAGTCGATATATTCGATACTGCGTTACCGGATATTCATGTCGATGTTCTGGTGAGCAATCCTCCGTATATTACAGAGAAAGAACGTAGCGGGATGGAGCGAAACGTATTGGATTGGGAGCCTGAACTCGCTTTGTTTGTTCCGGATAGTAATCCGCTTTTATTCTACCGACGGATAGCAGAAGTAGGTTGTGACATTTTAGTTTCAGGTGGTACTTTGTATTATGAGATTAATCGGGCATATGGCAAAGAAACAGTGCAGTTGCTTGAAGGAATGGGGTATCAATCTGTAGAATTAAGAAAAGATATGTTTGGCAACGACCGTATGATAAAAGCATTCAAACCATGAAAGAATATACCGAAAATGAATTGAAATATAAAGCCGAAGCATATTGCTCAACGGCCGAACATTGCCCTTCTGAAGTAATATCTAAGTTGAATCTTTGGGGAGCCGATGATGTAGTGACAGAACATATTCTGGAGCATTTGAAAAAAGAACGTTATCTGGATACTCAGCGCTTTTGTAAAGCTTTTGTTCGCGATAAATATCGGTTTGCGCGTTGGGGTAGGATGAAAATTGCTCAGGCACTTCGTCAGAAGCAACTTTCTTCGGAAGATATTGCTGCAGGTCTGGATGAAATAGACGAAACCGAATACTGTGAGAACTTGAAAGAACTGTTGCGTCAGAAGAGTAAAACTGTTTCGGGGAAAAACGAATACGAACGCAATACAAAACTTATTCGTTTTGCTGTAGGCAGAGGGTTTACAGTAGATGAGGTGTTGCGCTATATTAAACAGAAAGATCCTGATGAATTTATGGACTGACATACGGGATTTCCTTTTTCCTCGCTTATGCCTGTCGTGTGGGAAGAAACTCTTGCAAAGCGAAGACGGACTTTGTATATCCTGTTTTTCGTCATTACCATATACGCATTTAGGTAATACTTCAGGCAATGAAATGGAGAAATGCTTTTGGGGACGTTTCCCGGTTGTTCGTGCTTCTTCACTTTTTTATTATGCAAAAGGAGGAGATGTAGCTCAGATTTTATATGCCATGAAATATCATGCGCGGAAAAAACTTTGTTGCAGGATGGGTGAATATATGGCTGGAGAATTGTGTGATTCCGGCTTTTTTGAAGGAATAGATTATCTGCTTCCGGTTCCTTTGTTCTCTTCCCGATTGCGTCAGCGAGGATATAACCAAAGTGAGCTTCTGGCGCGGGGTATATCACGTGTAACGGGTATCCCTCTCTGTACAGATGCAGTAGTGCGCTCTCGTAATAATGCGACTCAAACCCACAAAAGCGGTTATGCACGTTGGCAAAATGTAGACCGGCTGTTTTTGTCTACACCCCATGCTGCAAACTTGCATGATAAACATATTTTGCTGGTTGATGATGTTCTTACTACAGGAGCTACGCTGGTAGCTTGTGCCGACGCACTGCTTGGAGTGGAAAATATAAAGATTAGTGTGTTGACTTTGGCATGGGCCCGATAAACAAAATGATTTCTTTAACTAAAAAAGATACACATATATTTCCTAATCACGTAGGATTTACATAATTTTGCACCAACGTTTATCAGATATATTAAGGTTATGAAAGCTTTGGAAAGATTATTTGCAGAAAAATTGCTGAAAGTAAAAGCCGTAAAGATTCAGCCGGCTAACCCGTTTACTTGGGCTTCTGGTTGGAAATCGCCTGTTTATTGCGACAACCGCAAGACTTTGTCTTATCCAGCATTACGTAATTTCGTGAAGTTGGAGCTTTGCCGCGTTATTCTTGAAAAGTTTGGTGAGGTAGACGCTATTGCCGGCGTAGCAACAGGAGCTATCGCTCAGGGTGCTTTGGTGGCAGAAGAATTGAACCTCCCGTTTGTATATGTACGTTCAAGTCCAAAAGATCATGGACTCGAAAATTTGATTGAAGGTGAACTTCGTCCGGGTATGAAAGTTGTTGTAGTAGAAGATTTGATTTCTACAGGTGGCAGCAGCTTGAAGGCTGTTGATGCTATTCGTCGTAATGGATGCGATGTTATCGGTATGGTAGCTTCGTTCACTTACGGTTTCGATGTATCAGCAGAAGCATTCAAGAATGCAAAAGTAGAGCTGGTTACATTGACCAACTACAATGCAGTGTTGGATGCAGCTTTGAAGACTGATTATATTGACGAACAGGATATACCGGTTCTTCAGGCTTGGAGAGAAGATCCTGCACACTGGACTGGAAAATAATTGAAATTAAATAATTATACTGAGCACGGATTACACGGAGTGCACGGTTTTTGTCAGCAAACCGTGTTTTCTGTGTAATCCGTGCTCTTTTTTTATAAAAGATTATGGTACAATTTGAAAGCACAGTAAAACATATACCTTATAGCCAAGAGCGGGTATATAATAAATTGTCGGATTTAAGCAATCTGGAGTCAGTGCGCGACCGTCTGGATATGATGAAAGACAAGTTGGGTGGTAAAATAGAGGACTTGTCTTTCGACCGTGATTCATTAACATTAAAAGTACAAGGTATCAATTTGACATTGCGCATCATCGAACGTGAACCGCTGAAGTGTGTTAAGTTCGAAGGCGACAAAACTCCTGTTCCATTGAATTTATGGATACAAATACTTCCGGTTACAGAAGCAGAGGCTAAAATTAAGGTAACCATTCGTGCCGAAGTGAATATGTTTATGAAAGCTATGATTTCTAAACCGTTGCAGGAAGGAGTAGAAAGACTGGCGGATATGTTAGCTATGATACCTTATTAAAAAAATAGAACTATGGCTCAGAAACTTTGGGAAAAAAGCGTTCAGGTAAATGAGGAAATAGACCGTTTTACCGTAGGAAAAGACCGTGAGCTGGACCTTTATCTGGCTAAGCATGATGTTTTAGGTTCGATGGCTCATATTACTATGCTTGAAGGTATTGGTCTGTTGTCGGCAGATGAGTTGCAGGTTTTATTGGCAGAACTGAAGAATATTTACGCTTCTGCTGAACGTGGCGAGTTTGTCATCGAAGACGGAATAGAAGATGTACATTCACAAGTAGAACTGATGCTGACTCGCAAGTTGGGAGATGTTGGAAAAAAGATACATAGCGGGCGCTCGCGAAATGATCAGGTACTGGTCGATTTGAAACTCTTTACTCGCGAGCAACTTAAGCAGATTGCTGAGGCTGTGGAAGATTTGTTCCATGTATTGATTTCTCAGAGTAATAAATATAAAGATGTATTGATGCCGGGATATACCCATTTGCAGATAGCTATGCCTTCTTCATTTGGCTTGTGGTTTGGTGCTTATGCCGAGAGCCTGGTTGACGACATGATGTTTTTGCAGGCAGCATATAAAATGTGTAACCGCAATCCTTTAGGTTCGGCAGCCGGTTATGGTTCATCTTTCCCGCTCGATCGCGAAATGACGACCCGCCTTTTGGGATTCGACTCAATGAATTATAATGTGGTTTATGCTCAGATGGGACGTGGAAAGATGGAACGTAATGTGGCATTTGCATTGGCCTCTATCGCCGGAACCATTTCGAAAATGGCTTTCGATGCTTGTATGTTCAGCAGCCAGAACTTTGGCTTTGTGAAGCTCCCCGACGAATGTACCACAGGCTCCAGCATTATGCCCCATAAAAAGAATCCGGATGTATTTGAGTTGACTCGTGCAAAATGTAACAAGTTGCAGTCACTCCCTCAGCAGATTATGATGATAATGAATAATCTTCCTTCCGGATATTTCCGTGATTTGCAAATTATCAAAGAGGTTTTCCTTCCCGCATTCGAAGAATTGAAAGATTGTCTGCGTATGTCTGCTTACACTATGGATAAGATAAAGGTAAATGAGCATATATTGGACGATGATAAATATCTGTATATATTCAGTGTGGAAGAAGTTAACCGTCTGGCAGCAGAAGGTATGCCTTTCCGTGATGCTTATAAGAAAGTAGGGTTGGATATTGAAGCCGGCAAATTTACTCATAACAAACAGGTGCATCATACCCATGCCGGAAGTATAGGTAATTTATGCAATGATAAAATAGTCGGTTTAATGGAAGAAATATCGAAAGGGTTTAACTTCTCAGCAGTAGAACAAGCTGAAAAAAGCCTTTTAGGCCGATAAAATATATTTTTTTGTAAAGAAAACGGGAGAAATGTTTGGAGCTTATTATAAAACTCCCTACATTTGCACCCGTAAACGCGGAAATAGCTCAGTTGGTAGAGCATAACCTTGCCAAGGTTAGGGTCGCGAGTTCGAGTCTCGTTTTCCGCTCTTTTCAGATAAAAAAATCCCGCAAGCATTGTTCGGTGCTTGCGGGATTTTTTTGTTGTATGGAAGTTGTTGTTACAGTTTCTGTAATGAGAATCCGAGCATCATTCCGTCGTAGCTGTTGGCCAGCGAGCCGATACTCTTCAGAGTGGAGTTGCTGCTTTTGCTGGAGAGGAAGGTTATCAGTTTCAGTAGCTTGTCCGATTCGAACAGCAGGTCCATAGTTGTGGAGGTAGCGTTGACCTTGGCATTCATACCTATCAGCTTGGCGAATTTCAAGTTGACCTTTTGGGTGGATGCATTGTAGGAGTAGCTTCCCTTCATGCTCTTTTGCCCTACTTTGGCGCTGAATGTGCTGTCGGCGTTGAATGTGAATGACATTTGCCCGGCTTTGATGCCTACTTTGGCAAGCTGTTCGTCCAGTTTCTTTTCTGCGGCTGTGGCGGCAACGGCACCGCCGGCTTTCTGCAGCAGGTTGTCCGATTCGAATTCAATGGCGGAGCCGGTATACGACCAAGTGCCGGTCATATCCGCTGTTGACTTGCCGGTCACGGCATTTACCGCCTTCTCTATATTTTCTTTGTTGAACAAATCCTTGATGGATTGTGCGTGACTATTGCCGGTCAGCAGTAGTGCGGCAACAAACAGTTGCCAAAAAACTAATCTTTTCATTTTACTTATGTCTATTGTTTGCTATTCAGGCTTTTGTTGATACTTTCGATATAGTCCAGCAGCTCTTTCCGTCCCATGCGGTTTTCAGAAGAGGTGATGAAGTAGGGGGGCAGCTCTTCCCATTGTTCCTTCAACTGTTCCAGGTATTCGTTGATGTGGGTGTTCAGTCTGCCGCCTTTCAGTTTGTCGGCCTTTGTGAAGACGATGGCAAAGGGTACACCGTTCTCGCCCAGCCATTCCGTAAACTCGAGGTCGATGGCTTGGGGAGCCAGCCGGCTATCTATAAGAACAAACAAACAAGTCATCTGTTCGCGTTGCAGTATATAACTTTCTATAATACGTTTGATTTGTTCCTGCCCTTTCTGTCCCCGTTTGGCATAGCCGTATCCCGGAAGGTCTACAATGTACCAGCTCTTGTTGATGAGGAAATGGTTGATGAGCATGGTCTTTCCCGGTGTGGCAGAGGTCATGGCAAGCCCTTTTCTCCCGGTCAGCATATTGATGAGACTGGATTTTCCTACGTTGGAGCGTCCGATGAAAGCATATTCGGGAAATGTGCCTGCGGGGCATTTCCGCACGTCTGTGTTACTGATGACGAATTCAGCGTTTGTAATATCCATTTTGTTGCCTTTTTGGGGTTTTACGTGTGGCAAAGGTAGCACTAATTTCATAAGTTTGCACTATCTTTGCCCAGAAAGCGAAGATAGGCTGCACCTCAGCATAAAAAATGAACGAGTTCATTTTATTCTGCATTCGGTTTGCACTATCTTTGTGGCCAATAGGAGAATTTTAAGTATGAATGGACAGTTTCCCTCTACATTATTGGAGAAGGCGGTAAATGAGTTTGCCAAGTTGCCCGGAGTGGGACGCAAGACGGCTATGAGGCTGGTTCTTCACCTGCTCCGCCAGGATACGGCAGTGGTGGAAGCGTTCGGCAATGCCATCGTGACGCTGAAGCATGAAGTGAAATATTGCAAGGTATGCCATAATATATCAGATACGGAGACGTGCCGCATCTGTTCCAGTCCGCAACGGGACGCCTCTGTGGTTTGTGTGGTAGAGAACATCCGCGATGTGATGGCTGTGGAAGCCACACAACAGTTCCGTGGTTTGTATCACGTGCTGGGAGGTGTCATCTCGCCGATGGATGGCATTGGCCCCGGAGACTTGCAGATAGAAAGCCTTGTGCAGCGGGTAGCCGTCGGCGGCATCAATGAAGTGATTCTTGCGCTGAGCACGACGATGGAGGGAGATACCACCAACTTTTATATCTACCGCAAGCTGGAAAAACTGGGCGTGAAGCTCTCTGTCATAGCCCGTGGCATTTCCATCGGCGACGAATTGGAGTATACGGATGAAGTGACTCTGGGACGCAGTATTGTGAACCGCACTCCATTTTCCGGAACTGCCTGATTGTTTGGGCCATTATCAATTATTCATTATCCACTATCAATTTACTAAATGGAAGAACAAATAAAGAAGACCGCAGCGCGTGTCCGAACAACTTTTGCCTATTTCTGGATGCTTCCCATCCTGCTCGTTCTACTTGGAGAAACCGGAGGCAGATGGGTAGGTATGTATGCCGGAGATGTACGTGCCACCTATATGGCTGAGACGGTAACCATTCTGCTGGCTGCCTCTTGCGTACCCATAGCCTTGAAACTCTTTTCATGGGTATTAATCCGGAAAATAGATGTAGTGACGCTTCCCGAAGCCCTCCGCCTCTATGCGCTGTGGAGTGGCGTGCGGCTGGCATTGCTTGCCATACCGGTGCTTGCAGGCTTTTTCACCTATTATATCATGTTGAGCAGTACGGGTGCACTGTGTGCACTGATAGGACTGACGGCTTCTCTGTTCTGCCTACCGGGTGAGGGACGCCTGCGTAAAGAACTGCATATCAATAAAGAAGAAGAAATGTAACCGACTGGAAGATATGAATAAATCTTATTTCTGCAGTGAAAGGGTGCGTCTCCGTGCTATGGAGCCGGAAGACCTGGAAGTGATGTATGCTATGGAGAATGATTCCCAGACTTGGGATGTGACGAACTTCACCGTACCCTATTCCAGATTTGTTTTGAAACAATATATTGAGAATTCCGAATGCGATATGTTTGCCGACCGCCAGCTGCGTATGATGATTGTACGTGCAGAGGATGATGCGCTGATAGGTACCATCGATATTACAGAGTTTTCTCCCATGCATGCCCGGGGAGAGGTGGGCATTGCCATACGGAAGGAGTATCAGGGCAATGGTTATGCCAAGGAAGCGCTGCGTTTGCTGTGCGACTATGTTTTCAGTTTCTTGTATCTGAAACAGTTGATAGTCCATATCTCGGTGGATAATGAGGCAAGTATCCGCCTTTTTGAATCCTGCGGTTTTGTGCGTTGCGGGCTTTTGAAGGAGTGGTGGCGCGTAGGAGGATGCTATAAGGATGTCGTGCTGTTGCAACTTCTCCGAAGCACTAATTGAGCGTTGGAATCTGAGGGAAACGCGACCATATTTCATATTTTGCTCCCAGCTTGCACAATGCCTTCTTCCAGAGTGTGCCGCTGGCCGCCTCGTTCATTAGCGAACTGATGTTTTCTTTGCCTACCAGCCAGGTGTTTTCTTCAATTTCCCGGCCCAGTTGTTCGTACTCCCAGCCGGAGTATCCCAAGAAGAATCTGATTCTGCCTTGAACGGGATTTCCCTGCATGATGTAGTTTTTAATGGCTTCAAAGTCACCGTTCAGGTAGAAGCCTTTGCCGATGGACAGCGCTCCGGTAATACCCTCGAGCGTGTGCAGATAGAACAATGTATCTGTGCTGAGTGGTCCTCCTTTATAGATAGGTATACTTTCCGGGCAGTCGAAGTCTTTCAGCACATCATTCAAGAATAGGGGGAGCGGTTTGTTCAGAACCAGTCCCATTGTGCCGTCATGTGTATGGTCCACCAGTAGAATGACGGATCGTCCAAACATATGGTCACACAAAAAGGGTTCGGAAATCAAGACCTTTCCCTGGGCAGGAACCACATGGTTTGTTTCTATCTTGAATAGATTTATATTGCTATACATGCCCCTAATATACATAATATTCCACAATAAACCAAAGTTCTTCGCTGTTTTTCATTTTAAAAGTTTCTTTTCTCAGATTTTATGGCTTTTTTTATTCGGAGAAAATACTTAAGTTTGCAAGTAATTGGCAATTTAATGCAATGAAATATACTACATTATATACGTTAATTTTAGGGCTGTTTTCTATAGGATGGACGGATTGCCCGGAGGATTTTATGGAGCGTATGCAGCGTCCGGGACATTCTGAAATACAGCTTTCTAAAGTGACGATAAGTGGCCGTGTGCTGGATGAAAGCGGGTTTCCGTTGGCCGGTGCCACTATTCAAGAGAAAGAAACTGCCAATGGTGCGATAGCGGATTCGGAAGGAAAATTCACTCTGGTGGTTGCCGATAATGCAGTGCTTCGTGTTTCGTTTATCGGCTACATGTCCCAGGATATTGAGGTGGAAGGACATTCGACCTTTCATATCACACTAAGAGAAGATATGATAGAGCTGGATAACGTTATTGTTACCGCTTTGGGTATCGAAAAGAAAGAAAATTCTCTTTCTTACGCCACAGATTTAATAAAAAACGAGGAGTTGACGCGAGTAAAAATGCCCAACTTAATTACTTCGTTGACCGGCAAGTCGGCAGGTGTGCGTGTCAATCAGGTTTCTTCCGGTCTGGGAGCCTCAGCCAAAGTCAGTATCCGTGGAATCCGTTCGGTGGCGAGTGACAACCAACCGCTGTATGTGATAGACGGTGTTCCCATTCTGAGCAAGCATACTCTGCCATAGGCGGAACGGCCAATGCCGGCAACCGTGACGGAGGAGACGGCATTTCCAATCTGAATCCTGAAGATATAGAGAGTATCAGTATCCTGAAAGGAGCTCCCGCGGCAGCTTTGTATGGTAGCCAGGCTGCCAATGGGGTGATACTGATTACTACAAAGAAGGGGCAGTCGCACGGGCAGCGCAGTGTTTCTTTCTCGACGAGCCTAATGTTCGACAATGCTTTTGCGCTACCCAAGATGCAGAACCGCTATGGAGTAAGTGACGGTGTGGACAGTTGGGGAGAACGGGCAAACCTTCCCGAATACGATAATCTGAGAGACTTCTTCTCTACTGGTGTCACCTCCATAACTTCCATCTCCTTGAGTCACGGCAATGAGAAGTTGCAGAACTATTTCTCCTATGCTAATACTACGGGGCATGGCATCATTGGGAAACATAACCTTTCGAAGCACAACCTCACTTTCAGAGAGACTTCCGTTCTATTGAATTCCCGTCTGAAGTTAGATGGCAGTATGAACCTGATGCGCCAGGTGGTGAAGAACAAGCCTACCGTGGGTGGTTTCTACATGAATCCTTTGGTGGGGCTCTACCGTTTTCCACGGGGTGAGGATATTGCTTATTATAAGGAGAACTTCGAGGTTTATGATGAGGGTAGAAACTTGAACATACAGAATTGGCATACCTCCTACGAGGATTTTGAGCAGAATCCCTACTGGATTACCAATCGCATATTGAGCAAGGAGAACCGCATGCATGTCATAGTCTCCTTATCTGCCAATCTGAAGATAAACGATTGGTTAAGCCTGCAGGCCCGTGGCAATGTAGACTATATTAACGACAAGGTGCGCCAGCAGTTCTATGCCTCTACCGCTCCGGCGTTAGCGGGAGCCAATGGGCGTTATATCGAGATGGACTATCAGGAAACCCAATATTACGGAGACGCCATACTGATGATGAAAAAGCAGTGGGATGCATTCTCTCTCAATGCGGCGCTCGGTGCCAGTATCAATGACAAGACAGTGAACTCCACCCGCTATGACTCTAAAACAGCTTCGCTGAAATATGCCAATGTGTTCAATCTGGCCAATATCATCATGAATGGTTCCGCTGGGCTGGACCAGAAGATTGATGCACGGCGCCAATTGCAGTCCTTGTTTGCGACGGCACAACTGGGCTACAACGAGTTTGTCTATCTTGATTTGTCGGTCCGTAATGACTGGTCCTCCACACTGGCTTATACATCTCATGAGAAAAGCGGGTTCTTCTATCCCTCCGTGGGATTTTCACTGATATTCAATAAGCTGATGACTTTACCCCGATGGGTGTCACTGGCAAAGATAAGGGGGGCATACAGCATGGTGGGCAATGATATTCCCATGTTCATCACAAATCCTTCCTCGCATATCACGGCGGGTGGAGAGTTCCTGGCAAGTGATGCCGCGCCGTTCAAGGATATGGAACCGGAGATGACGCACTCCTTTGAGGCGGGTATAGAAGCGCGTTTTTTAAAGAACCGCATTGGTTTGAATGCCACTTTCTATAAGACGAATACCCGGAACCAGTTCTTCAAGCTTCCTACTCTGTCGGGCGATAAATATGCCTACCGTTATGTCAATGCGGGTGATATACAGAATGTGGGGTGGGAGATTTCATTGGATGCCGTTCCTTTGCTGACAAACCATTTCAAGTGGAAAACAGAGGTGAACTTCTCCACCAACCGCAACAAGATAATTTCACTGCACGAAGCGCTGAAGGAGTTTCTTTACGGTCCTACCAGCTTCTCGTCCAGTTATGCCATGAAATTGGTGAAAGGGGGCTCTATCGGTGACATCTACGGAAAAGCTTTTGTACGTGACGATGCGGGCAATATCGTTTACGGCACGGAAGGAGACAATACCGGCATGCCTTTGGTGGAAGGTGATGGCAATACGGTGAAAGTGGGCAATGCCAATCCAAAACTGATGCTGGGCTGGAATCATATGCTGTCTTACAAGAATTTTTCTTTCTATTTTCTGGTGGATTGTCGCTTTGGAGGCGATATTTTGTCCCAGACGCAGGCGGATATGGATATGTATGGCGTTTCTGAAGTCACGGCCCGGGCCAGGGACAAAGGTTATGTAATGCTTGAAGGTAACCGGATAGATAATGTGAAAGGATTTTATAAGAATGTTGTAGGCGGACGGGCCGGGGTGACGGAATATTATATGTATGATGCCACGAACATCAGGCTGCGTGAGCTGTCCGTGGGCTACCAACTGCCTGCTGCCTGGATGGAAAAGACCAAAGTCCTCAAGCGGGCACAACTGTCCTTTTCGGGACGCAACTTGTTCTTCTTCTACAAAAAGGCGCCTTTCGACCCTGACCTGGTACTCTCTACGGGCAACGATAACCAGGGAATTGAAGTCTACGGTATGCCTACCACGCGTAGTTGGGGATTTTCTTTGAAGTGTGAATTTTAAGAGGGGGAGGGAGACTTGATATGAAGAGGATTATAGTACTGATTGGCATGGTTTTCGTGTTTCTGGCTTGTACGGGAGACTTTAAGGAAATCAATACGGACAAGTCCGGCGTGACGGACGAGGACTTGCAGGCCGACTATAACGAACATGGCATCCGTCTTGGAATCATCCAGCAAGGCATCTATTTCAATTACGACTACGGAAAGGGGAAGAACTGGCCTTTTCAATTGACCCAGAATTTGAATGCCGACATGTTCAGCGGTTACATGCACGATGCCAAGCCTCTGAATGGAGGTTCGCACAATTCGGACTACAACTTGCAGGATGGATGGAACAGCGCCATGTGGGGACATACCTATGAGTATGTTTTCCCGCAGATATATCAGTCGGAGAATGCCACACGTGACCGTATGCCTGCCTTTTTCGGCATTACCAAGATACTGAAGGTGGAAGTGATGCACCGTGTCACGGACTATTACGGCCCTATTGTGTATAGTCATTTTGCCGATCCCGAAGCCCGTTATATGCCTAACACGCAGAAAGAGGTCTATAGTGCCTTTTTCTGTGAACTCGATACGGCTGTTGCTGTACTTTCCGATTATATTGTCGAGCATCCGGGAGCTTCGGAGTTTGCGCGTTTCGATATGTTGTTGGACGGTGATTATGACTCTTGGATAAAGTTTGCCAATTCGTTGCGGATGCGGCTTGCCATGCGCATTGCGGTAGCCAGTCCGGAGAAGGCAAAAACGGAATTCCGTAAAGCGATGGATAATGAATACGGAGTCATTCGGGAGGCGGACGAGTCGGTGGCGGTTTCCACGGCGAGTGGATATACCAATCCGTTGGGCGAGATAAACCTTGTTTGGAATGAAGCTTATATGGGAGCGCCGATGGAGTCCATACTGAACGGATATGAAGATCCCCGTCGTGAAATCTATTTTGCCACTTGCCAGAATGAACAGTTTGCAGGCGAGTATCGCGGCATTCGTCAGGGTACATGCTTTGCACATAACTATTATAATACACTCTCAAAATTGAAAGTCACCCAGCAGACTGATGCAGTGTTGATGCCGGCAGCAGAAGTCTGGTTCCTGCGTGCCGAGGCTGCCCTACGGGGATGGACCGATGAGTCGGCGAAAACCTGCTATGAAGAAGGGGTAATGGCTTCTTTCCGTCAGTATGGCATCTTGCAGTCCGACGCTTATCTGGAGAGCGACTTGTTGCCTGCCGATTTTGTGGATACCTACGATATGGAGAATGATATTACCGCCCGTTGCCAAGTTTCGCCACGCTGGCTGGAGTCAGCGGATAGGGATACGAAACTGGAGAAGATTATTACCCAAAAATGGATTGCCATGTTTCCCGAAGGGTGTGAGGCTTGGGCTGAACAGCGCCGGACGGGGTATCCCCGGCTATTCCCCGTACGCTTTAATCACAGTAAAGACGGGTGCATAGATACTGAGACAATGATTCGCCGTCTGAACTTTCCCGGCGGACTGAAGACGGAGAATGCCGAGCAGTATGCCGCTTTGGTAGAGGCACTGGGTGGGGATGACAATGCCGGTACCCGATTGTGGTGGGATACCGGCATCAACTGGTAGAGATACCTTATTTATATAGGGATATTTTTTATTGGATGGGGTGATTCTCGGCAAAAATTGCCATACGTTCGTCCAACTGGTCGTACTGATGGTCTTGGATAAAGGAAGTGCAGGCACGCAATCCTTCTTGATGGCTTCCGGTGGTCACCAGCGAAATGGCGCTTACACCGTAGTACATTAGTTCCCGCGCAAGTTCTCCGCTACTCATGCCCGGATAACCGATGGTGAAATAGAAACCGTCGGCAACGGGATCACCCAAATCATTGTCGTATACCAAGTGGAAACCGTGGCGCAAGAAGATTTCTTTCAGGCGGCGGGCACGCTCACCGTATACTTTCACTTCATCAAGGAAGTTGTATTGACCTTCATTGGCTGCTTTAAGCATGGCGGCAAGAGCATACTGCGCAGAGTGGCTGGTGCCGGAGGAGAGCGCATAGAGTACGCGGTGGATGAATACTGTGCCGAAGGTGCCGCCGCCGTAGCGTTGTGTCAACCCGGGATAGGCCCGATGATACAGTTTGTCCGAAATGCAGCTGACACCGATACGTTGACCGGCATAGCTGAAAGCTTTGGAACCGGAAATGAGCAGCACGTAATAGTCCGTATAGTGTGCCACAGAAGGTTGGTAAGGCGCTTGGAACGGTTTGCTCAAGTCTTGGCGGAAGTCCATGGCAAAGTAGGCGAGGTCTTCCAGCACAATGACGTCATATTGGGTTGCCAGTTCGCCGATGATGCGCAACTCTTCTTCTTTCAGGCAAATCCAGCTGGGGTTGTTGGGATTGGAATAGACGATGGCGGAGATATTGCCTTTGCTGAGGTAACTTTCCAGCTTCGCTTTCAACTTGTCGCCACGGTAGTCATATACGTCAAAGGTTTCATATTTCTGTCCCATCACGACCAACTGCTGCTTCTGTACCGGGAAACCGGGATCGATGAAGAGAATGGTATCCTTTTTCTCATCGCACTGGCTACATGTGAGGAATGAAGCAAAAGTTCCTTGCATGGAACCGGTAACTGGTACACAACCTTCGGGGGCTACATCTACATTGATAAAGGCTTTGATAAAACGTGCTGCTTCCTCTTTCAAGGCGGGAAGTCCGTTAATGTCCGGGTAGAGGCTGGCAATACCATTCTGCAATGCCTCCACCTCTGCCTTTACGCCGACGGTTGAGGGGGGGAGTCCGGGTACACCCATTTCCATTTTTATGAATTCCACACCCGATGCCGCTTCGGCATTGGCTGCAATGGCTTTTACTTCACGGATGGTTGCTTTGGCAAAGTCGGTGATATGAAAATCTGCGATAGTTTCATCTATCAACTTACGTTCAATAGGAGTATTTCTCATGATTTCAATATTAATTTAGTTTTGCAAAGGTAACATAAATCTCTTATAATCAAGCTATGTTAAAAAAAAGATGATTTTTTTTCTTTCAAGCTATTGCAGATATAAGAATTTTGTCTACCTTTGCAACCGCAATCGAGAGAGATAGCAACGAAAGAATGAAATAATGGTGCGTTAGTTCAGTTGGTTAGAATACATGCCTGTCACGCATGGGGTCACGGGTTCGAGTCCCGTACGCACCGCGAAAGGGAGTAACATTAGTTACTCCCTTTTTTGTTGTGTATCAAGCAATTAAGGCGTTGGGAGTAGATGGAGAACATATAAAAATTGGGTGCATATTTACCGGAAACTTACCAGTATTTCCCGATTTTTACCGATATTTTCACCTATAATGATACCGCCTTTGATACCATTTTTTTATTGTAGCGATAATCAGTAGATACCAAAACTCAAAAGAATATGAAATATCCGACAATGAGATTCGTCTTTGACCGTAAAAAGGTTGCGACAAAGACACACAAGGGACTCGTTCAAATTGAAGTTTTGAGCGAAGGTAAGAGAAAATGGATCGGAACCGGCGTTAAAGTCTATTCCGACCAATGGAATGATCGAAAGAAGATAATCAATTCGGTTGAAATGATTCAATTGAACCAGTGTCTTGATGAACAACTCCGGATTATCCAAAATTGGATTAATGAACTTATCAGCAAAAAGGAAGTTTTTGATTTTGATAAGCTGGATAGATTTTTGAGATATACCAATAAATCGGAAAGTTTTGTTGACTTTGTAGAAAGAAGAATTGAAGAGCGTGGAGATATAACGGAAAGTACCAAAGCTTCCCATCGGACATTTGCGACCTCATTACGTGAATTTGACAGAATAATATATTTTTCTGATCTCACAAAAGCCAATATCACATTGTATGATGATTGGTTACATGCTAAGGGCTATTCACAGCCGACAATATATAACTATCATAAACGTAACAAACGTTATATCCACGAGGCCATAAAGTTTGATTTGCTAAAAAATGATCCGTATAAGGGGGAGCGTTTTTCCCGTGGCAAACATGCCATCAGGAAATATTTGACTGCCGAAGAATTGAAGAAAGTGAAAGATGCTCAAATAGACTCGGAAACGATCTGTAGAGTCCGTGACCTTTTTATTTTTCAGGCATATACTGGAATATCCTATGCTGATCTTGCTAAATTCAATTTCAAACGTGACGTACAAAAACGCGGCAATAAGTATGTTATATTGGATATTCGTTTAAAGACAGAAGAAAACTATTTTATCGTATTACTGTCTCCTGCAATGGAAATATTGAAAAAATATGATTATGTGCTTCCGATTATCAGTAATCAACAATACAATTTGCGGCTTAAAATAGTTGCTGATTATGCAGGGCTTGATAGAAATTTGACCGTTCACATGAGCAGGCACACATTTGCGACAATGTGCCTGAACAATGGGGTTAAAATGGAAAATGTGAGTAAAATGCTCGGTCATACAAATGTACGCACCACACAACAATATGCTAAAGTTCTGAATGCCGAAGTGGAAAAAGACTTTGAGATGCTGGAACGGATTTTGTCATAGTATAAGAGAGCCACGCTAAAATAGTTCTACCGATATTTAGCGTGGCTTGTTTCATTTAAAATACTCCATAACTTGTGCCGATTGTTCACGGAGACCACAGCAAAGATAATTTTGAGTCATTTCCACGCTTGCATGTCCCATCATTTGGCTTATTGAGTATAAATCGGCACCGCGTAAATACAAATTGGTTGCAAAACTCCGGCGTGCCGTGTGGCTTGAAACAAATTCCCATTTTTCACCTTCCACTTCCTTTCCGGCCTTGAATACTTTAACCGCCTCTGTGATTCCGGCTTTCCGGCAAATATTACGGATATTATTGTTGAATGTCGGATCAGTAACTTCTTCTTTTGGCAAATTTGTTAGTAGCTCTTTCACGATTGGCTTCAATGGCACTGTGGCATGAGTTTTAGTTTTTAGGCTGACATAAGAGATCATTCCACCCACTATATTACGGTTGTTCAACCGTGTATAGTCGCTATGACGGCAACCGGTAAAGGCTCCTATTAAAAATTGTGTGCGTACCAATTGTTCGTTGGCATTCTTGGGAACATAGGTGATAATTCGTTCAAGTTCTTCATCAGTAAGCCAAACATTAGTGCTTCTCACATTTTTTACTGAAAGGATTTTATTATAGTCTTTAGGTAGCTCAACCTCTTCATTATACAAGTTCAATACAGCTTTTAATTTGGCGGCATATTGGCGAACAGAGTTTGGTGCCAGCCGTTCTTCCATATAATCAACAAAAGTCTGCAATCGGACTTTTGAAAGATTCTCCCATGTTGCCGGGCAATCATTTGCCCGACTATACATGTTGAGTATAATTTCATATTTTGGGTATTTTGCCAAGAATGCTATGCGTAAGTCTTTCATTTTTATTTCATTTCTTTATTCCAACCATCATAAATATCTTCCCAATTATCACCTAAGCCAACCCTTATGCCGAAAGCGTTGTAACATTGTTGTACCGCTTCTTTCGGTGGTAAGTATCTCCCGTCACTTAACATTATATAGCCTTCGTTTATTTCTTGTTGTAGCAGATTTATATCTACTGGCATGATTTCATCAGGGAACAGCACCACGTTTCCTTTACTTGTTTGATAACTGACTCTTGGTAGTTCAAAATGCCCTCTCTGTCCGGTCAATAAAGAACAGATTCCAATTTCTCCGGTAATGAGATGAACTTCCGTGTTTGGCGCATTTATAACCATAAAATAGGCGTTATCGTCATTTTGGAAATGATTTACTACTCTGCCAACCCTTTCTGTATCACATCTTCTCATTCTCTCGTCCCAAAGATGTCCCATATCATCATGGAATCGGATATAATCTCTTACTTTATCCCATGTTCTTACAGACAGAAATTTCATAGCAGGTAGAGTAAGAGTTTTTTCTACACCATTATCATATTTAAGTTCATGGGTAAAGTAATGTTTTCGTGAGCCGGTAATGTGTATATCCGTAACATCAAAGTTTTCATCATATCCGTTTTCGGTGGAATATTCTTCAAGAACAACAATATCACTCTGTACGATTTCATCAACTATCTTTTGAAACTCATTATAGGCATTGGTTAGCAGGTTTTCGGTATTCATGTTGTCCTGCATGGGTATTTGTGCAACAAGTCTTATTGGGTATTCATTATGTTCTGTACCGTAGCACATATTCTCCACAATACCACAATTAACCTTCCCACATCTTTCATGAAAGAAGTCCATTGTACGCAATACATCTTGGTTGCTTAATTTCGTGGGTTGGGTGACAAACAGCACATAACTTACTTTTACCCTACTAAGAAGTTCTATATGCACGTTTGTAACACTTGGAGGCGTGTCAATAAGAACATAATCCGGGTTGATAGAGTGTATTTTCTTTTTAGCCAGTTCAAGATATTGCCTTACCATTGATTTTTCCAAGTAAATAAACTTGGAAAACATATTTCCAGAAGAGTGTACCCAAATCATTTCATGCGGATGATCGCCTTCAAATTCGGTGTTCATTGACGGGGTGTTTATATCTGCATCAATGATAAACACCTTATTCCCTTGTTTTGCAAGTAATCTTGCTATATTTGCGGTTGTTGTGGTTTTGCCTACGCCGCCTTTGCCTGAATATATTATAATAGCTTTCATATCAATTAAATATTTGGTTCAATAAATTCTATATTAGCCATTCGCATTTCATCTTCAAACGTCCATTTGTAATTGTGATTTTCCCAAAATGAAGCATATTCACAACCACGGCAAGTAACGGAATATCGGCCTTCTCCTATTTTTCTTGCTTTACAAACATCACGGAAAATCCGATTATCTATCGGAAAGTCTGTAAAACATACGATCTCTTTTCCTTCATCCAGTAGCTTTTTAAGAAGCTGATAGTCACGACTGGTTTTATATGGCATATTCATGGTTGGACTCCTTCTTTCATCAATTCAGGATTATCAAAAGCATTTCCTATCACTTCACATCTATCGCTGACGTACCACAACGGAGTAAAGCCACATGCCTTGTTCTTGTAGCAAAACATACCTTTATGAAATAATACCTCAACTGTAAATTGATAGGAGCTTTCACTTTCATGAATCAGTATTAGATCATGTTCGAAGATGCTATTACCGTTCTTATCGGTTATTTCGCTGAACTGACAGACTGTTTCGGGAATAACACCAACCCACTTGTTGGGTTCTACTTCAAAGAATACATTGTACATCTTTCTTTTGATGGTTCCATAGGAAATGGTCATACTCTTTACCCATTCACCACCGTTAACCCTTTTCGCTCTAAATTTTATCATTCTCATATAAATATCCAATTAAGATTCAAGTTTTTTAATAAATTCATTTAATCTATCGGCTGAATAATCGGTACCACCAATTATGAAGTAACCATCAACAGCAAATTTGAATGCTTCAATGGCTTTTTGTCTCATTCCTTCTTCGGCTATCGCTATTGCTGCATAGGCTTTTGCTTCTGATATGGCATATTGCACATAGCCGGTAGAATCCATCCGGTTGTCACTTTCCAAATCCAAAGTGTTACGTCTGATATAATCTTTTGCTTTTTGATTCATAATTATGCTAAAATTGCTTTATTTGTTTTCTAAATTCGTTCCATTCGTTGTTGGTAAAGTTGAAAAGAGTCTTTTTGCCTTTTTCTTCCCAATCACTTATGGCATAACCTACTAAATAAACTTTTTTAGTGCTGAAATCAAATCCCGTCACCCTATAACGTTTCTCATTATCCCGGTACATTGCCCCTTTGCATAACCTTCTGCCTTTGGAGTCTATGAAGGGTTTAATATTGCAGAATGCTTCATAGCTTTGGCAGGCTGAAATATTTCCCGAAGTAACAGCTTTCCGATAGAAATTTTCACCATAGCCCTTACCGTTGGCGTTGACTCCAAACCAGTAACCACCGCTGAATTTTGAAAATATATTCTGAAAATCCTCTTTATTGAATTTCATTTGAGATATTATAGCCAACTTTACTGCTTCATACATGGCTATGTTGACTCGTAAATAAGAATCAGTCTTTTCATTGTTCCAAACAAATTCTATCAGTTCAAAAGCTTTTGATTTTTCATTCATACTTTTGGGTATTTTCCTTCTCCTTTCGGATCAGTTCATTAATAAATTTACTCATGTTTGGTTGCTCTCTGACAAAATCAACCAAATCAATATCCAGTCTAATAGCATAGACCTTACTTTTCGTAACCGGTTTGTTTCGGCGATAACTTCTTTTGGCTTGTTTATTCTCTTCCATAATGATTCATTGATATATGTAATAATTCGTTTGAAATGGCTATAATTTAGGTTTGTTTGCCTCTTTTGTTCCGTCTCTGATTCGATGATTACCTTTGGTGTGAAAACGTCTGAAATCGCCCCAAAATAGTTCATCTGCATTTGCCTTTGGTCGGATTGTTCCCCAAACATATCGCCGTAATAGTTCGGGTAACATCATGGAAACAAACAGTAACGCTATACATTGGTGATTCAATAGTTCGGGCACAACGATTCGGCTGATAGTTCGTTCATGTTTATGTATGAAGATAGGCACCGGGAAAACCAAAGGCCGATCAATATACAATAGTTCGGGTGTGTATGCGCGTACTGGTTCATCCTCTGTTATTGGTTCGGGTACATTTGCGTTTGTTTCTTCGCTTACTGGTTCGGTTAATAGTTCAGGCAAAGAAATGCCGGATAGTTCGGTTAACATTGTTAGCCTCTGTAATGCTTTGTTTATTTGATCCTGATAAAACCAACGGGAAATAAAATCTATCAGAGCTACCAAAGCAAAGACAAACGCCGGTGTTTTCGTTTGTGCATCCACATATAAGGCCGGTAAATGTGTTCCCGGTTCTCTTACCGGTTCTTTTTCCGGGATGATCGGAGCTTTGGCGCGATCTAAAGCCTTTATATTACATTTTAAGTTCGGGCAAATAGAATCATTTATAAATGCAGGCATAACCACACCTATACGCGCCGTCTTATCATCAAAGACCGCCGCCCGATCAGGTGCAACCAGCCACACGCCACCAGTCCAGCCGGAAAGCAAGGGGATAACGTTTGATGCAAAGAAACCTAACTTTATATCAATTAAAGCGGCTTTTTCCAATGTTGCACAAAGTTCTTTGTGTCCGTTACTGTCTGCATCATTATAAGATAAATAAACTTTATTATCTCCGGCAATAGTACGAAGTGAAAAACCGCTTTTTTTGTTTCGTTTGGCTATTTCTTTTACAAAACCGGCAACCGCTTTTAATTCGCTTTTCTGAATCTTTATAAATCCGTCTTTTGAAAGATGGGGGTACACAAGCCGGTAATTAGGGAAATATCCGGCAAAATCACAAACAAAGGTTTGTTTCTTGTCGTTGGTTATTTCTGTAATATTGCCGCCGTCCTGATTACAAACACAAACAGAACACCGGCCAACCATTTCTTTTAAATGTTTGGGATTGATAAATAATTTTAGACCGTCAGGTAAAAGCCCGGATGTTTCAATAATTACGGGGTATTCTTTTAATGTACGCCCGTCAGAAGCAACTAAAGCCGATTTGTAAGGATCAAGATAAATATAATTAAATGCCGGTCTTAAAGGATCTTTTGTTACTAATTTAGTGATATTTAGATGTTCCTTTATAATCCACATATCAAAGGAGCAAACAATATTTTCGCGCTCTTCTATTTTGGTAAACCTTGTTTTATTGGCTTGTTTGGTGCTTATCAGCTTTTCAAATTGCCAAACAAGATTAAAAACCTGATCCACTGGAAAGGAACATTTAAAGCTGTTTATTTGTACAGTCCTAAAATCCGTTATATTTAGTTTGGCATCAACGCAAAGATATTTTATATTTATCTCGTTCCCGTTGGCATCTTTCAGTTTTGCAAGCTCCGCGGCGGTATAGGTGCCGGGAGCTATTTCTATTTCATTTGTAAAAACGTCGTTTGCTATTTTAACCAATTCGGCCAAAATGAGGCCGTTAAATTCTTTTTCATTCATAACATTAAATAGTTAGATATTTTACACCAAAGTAAAAGCCTAAAGCAAGGCAAAAAAGCAAGTAAATAGGAAGCAGCCAAAGACCGCCAAACACGCTAAAGCAGATTAATAAAACTACTATTAGCCAAATAATTACGCCCACCATGTTAGAAAGTAGGGTTTTCAAGCTCTTGCAAAAAATCTTCCTCCGTTATACTCTCACATATATTTGAGCCATCAACATAAACACTAAATCCGGTTGCGGTACGGAATACTTCTAATTTGTGCGTTTCTCCGTTTGGGGATTCTATTATATAAGTAGTCATAATATAAAAGTTTAAAGGAATGCCGGAAAACCGTCCGGCGCGGTGGAATATTTGTATTATTCGTTTATGTTATGCAAATTACAGTTCCAAACGTGTTTAGGAAATGAACCGTCTTTGTTAAGGCTAACAATAGATGTATTATCCCCGTTATCCTTAATTACATAAACTATAAGTTTTCTAAATCCATATAACCCAATATGATATAATATCTTTTTCTCCATAAATTTAAAATTTGTCTGATTGATCGTTTTTATTTATGAAGTCTTTTAATTTCTTGGGATCGGTGCCGGAGATAAACACCACGGCACCGAATAAAAGCAGCATAAAACAAAACATAGCTTATTATTAATAAAGTGTTGCACGTTGGTATAAACTTTGCGATATAATACCATCTTTACAAAGTCCGTCTTTATATTCTCCGAAAGCTATATTAAAATCCAGTTTAAAAGAATGTTTCTTTTTGTTGGCTTCTCTTTCAAATTCGCCTCCGAACTCTTTGCAGAACTCCCAAAAAGACCGGCGCAATTCTTTTTGATTGGTTATCGTGTATTTTGCCATGGCTATTTCATTTTAAAAGTTATGCCAGCAGGCAACAAAGAACGGTTAACACTGGAAACGAATTTATTAAAATCGTTCTCCGTTACTTTTGTTTCGTAGTCTTTCCAATTAAAAACAAGCTCGTTACTATGATCGTAATATATCACATTATTAACTGATAACCCGGCATCAAGAACGGCCAACATAACCCGCTTTTCATTTTCGGCCTTTTGTTGTTTCTTTTTGCAATCGTTAATTATTTCAGCGCGTTTTTTCTCGTATGCTTTGCGCTTTTCTTCGTCTTTTCGCGCTTGTACAGCTTCAGGGCGATAATAACCATCGTTTATTCTGTTAGTTATAGTTGTACGTTCTTCGTCCGTCAATTTCAAAGTAAAACGTTCGTTTTCCGGCTTATATGGGTTTTCCCATGTTTGCCCGGTTAATTCTTCCAGCTTTTTTAAAGCCTCGTTAGATTCTCTTTTCCAGCGTTCAACGATACCAAGCGTATAAAGAAGGTATTTAAAGTATTGTTTATCTTCTGCCTGATAAAGCAAATTATATTCCGTTTCCGTGATACGCAAATAGTTAATTGCAGTTTCTTTGCTGCTGTTCGTAATATGGTAAAAACCGTTTTCAACTGGGTACATTGGCGCGCCGTAATGATTAGACAAATGAAGATCAACGAACATTTTAAACTGTGGGAAACGCTTTAGTATTTCTTCATGGCAGCAACCACCAGCACACCAAACGAAACGCCCGTTTTTGCGTTGTTCGTAAATATCCGCCGTTATACTCCAATCGCATATATTATTTTTGCAATCATCAGCCAGTAATATTTTAACATTGATTTTAAAGGTTGTCCCGGCTTGAATATATCTTTTTGATACTGTGTAACAAAGTCTATTTGTAGTTGTCATAATACAAAATTTAAAGGGTGAATAATGAAAGTAAGAAGTAACCCGGAGCCATGACAGCCCCGGAAAAATAGTTATTATTAGAATTTAGAAAGATATTCCACGCATCCGATAATATAGGCCGCGTGTTCTCTTGCCGCTTGTTCTTTTTCTTGCTTGGTTGCGGTCTTATGATCCTGATCGGAAAGCATTTTTGCAGCCATCCGAACGATCTTTTTCATAGTGGAACAGTTTGCAAGATATTCAACGGAAGGAGTTAAGCCGCGGTTTACTTTTTTCAAAAGTGTATTTTGCAGCCATTCAGTAAGCGCGTAAATATCGCGAGAATTGCGAATATAGATAATTAATAAATCTGTGTTCATAACGCAAAATTTAAAGGGTGAAACTTGGTTTGTCTTTGTTTTTCCCTTAACTTTGCATTTAACGTTGTGGAAGACGTTAACCGATAAACGCAAAGTTTAAAGGGAGGCCGGAGAAGTTAACGCACTGATCCGGCTTTTTATTAGTATGAAATCTTTTGAATACGATCAAAAGGAATTAATAACGCTATGTGTTTATCCTGATAGTGAATCAATTCAAAACTATTTGCCGTTGATAGTCTTATAATAGCGGCTTTTTTCGCTGTTTCTTGAAACACATCAAAATGAACCTTTAAACGGTTGCAACAGTTTGTACCTTCTGGGGCTACATGTACGGCGTTTAACGTTACATTTTTGTTTTGTAAGTTTAGTAATACTTCCATGATCTTATATTTTAAATTAAACATTCAACCAAAGAAGAAGTAAAAACGGGAAAGTGTGGAAGACGTTAACCGTTTATCTCCTTTTCTGTATTACAAAGGTACGAATAATATTTGTAATACAAAACAAAATGTATCTTTATTTTTAAGGAAACATTCTATTTTTGCATTTATTAATACTTGTATAATATATTGATTATCAGTATATTATATAACAACAAGGGAATAAATATAAAGCATTTAAGAAGTAAGGAAATATTTATAGATGTAAACATCTAAATATGCTTATTTGCTTTATTTATAGCCTTTGTTTAACTTTGTAGCAAGTTACAGAGCGCGAGACGCCAATATAATAAACTCTTTCATATCGTTTTATATGGTGTACAGTAAGCGCGTAACAGATTTACAGCAAATTTATCAATTAACCCCGGATGATGTTTTCTTTTGTATGCTTGTTGCATCCGGTGCCAGTCGTGGCGAAGCATACGCAACTATATTTAGACCACGATCAACCAAAATAGAAACGGCGCAACGCGGAGCCGCCCAACTTGCAAAGGATAAACCCGGCATTAATAAACTAATACGGTCTTTTGAAGATAACCGCGCCGCCTTCCTTCCTGACAATGATAGCCCCAAAAGCAAGAAGAAAAAGAAAAACACAGAAACAGAAGAGGAAGAAAAAGCCGGGAATGTTGTACAATACCGAGATAAAGACGCTGTTTTATCAGGCCTCGAACAAACCCTACCTTTTTTAAGGGGCAAAGATCGCGCGGATGTATTAATGAAAATAGCCGATCTCCAGCAAATGAAGAAGGACGAAAACACGGAAGAAGAGGAAACAGTACATTATTATCTACCTTTGCAATGTTATAGATGCAGCCTTTTTATAGCTGATCGAGCAAAGCGGAAAGCAGAAGGAGCGGAAAAGCCGGATAATATTTAATATTATAGGTATAATATAAAGAGAATCAAGGCAAAGCGCGGCTTTTCTCCTTCTTTGCTGGTCAACTGGATAATGAAAGCAGGGAGGGCACCCCCCCCCGGCTACCCAAGACACCAAGCATGTTTCAATCCCGGTCAAGATTTTTATTTTTTTTTCTTTTTTGGAGCCAATAATGGATGTTTTTAAGGCTTTTCCAATGATAAATTACAAAAGTGAATGTCCGATGTATAGTTTTACTTCTGAAAATGTATAGTATATGTATAGTTTACTTCATAACTATACATGTGTAAATCATTCATTATTAGGTCAATGGAAATTTAATGTATAGTATGTATAGTTTATATGTAAATTGCGTATGGGAAAAAAATATATATAATATGGTTTGCATAAAAAACTATACATACTATGCACTATTTTTCCATTGATTTGTATTTCAATATGTTATATATGTATAGTTGCCTTTAAAACCCTACATAAACCATACATATCAGAGAGAATGTTCCATCTGTATTTCCTATTGAAATAGAGTAGTTATCCTTTGTTTATCAATATTTTGCGATTATTGGTCTTCAATGATGCAACGAATAAAAACATGGCAAAAAGACTTCAAAAAAGCGTGTTTATTCTATATTTTAAGTAGAAAATAATAGTATTTATATGGTAATTATGTAGAAAATAAGCTATATTTGTGGCATAAAACACTTGAAAAATAGCATAAAAACAGTAGAAATGCTTTGTTTTCGGGTATAAAAACGGTGGTATGAATAAGTTTGAGTCTATATTGTTTGATTATGGGCGATACGTTTTTGTTTCTGTGTTCAGAAAAGCGCAGGAAGAGGAAAGATATGAAGATTGTGCGGTGATGCGAGATATTATGCAAAAATATCATATACCTTGTGACACATCTTTAGAGGACTGGCGTACTGATTTGTGGCGATTTGGATATTCAGGAGATGTTGCTATAAATAATCTGTCAGTATATATGGTTGAGGCCTTAACCCGTGCCGGGTATTCAAATTCATAGATTGTACATGGAGAAGGGAAAGTATAGGAAGTTGTTAAATGAGGTCTTCGGGCTTATGAAAGGCGAGAAACTGGATGCCGCCTTACAAGAGTTCAAAAGTGCAGCGCGTGTTGACGCTGTGCAGGACTTGATGCGTGCAGCCATTATACGATCTTCGATTTGTAAGTTCAATGGTACGCCTTACTATTTCAGTGGCCGAATATATGAAGAGATGGCATGGGATGATTTTGGCAATCTGATATATGACTTGATGCGTAAATGCAAAATGCCCAATGGTGATTATTCCCGTGTGGAGGGTGTACTGAAAGTCTGTAAGCGTGTGGTGGCAGGAAAAGCCTTGAAGCCTGATAATGCCATTGTGGTGTTCAATAACTGTGTGTTTGATATGAGTGCTCGCCGTGCGCATTCTTTCAACAGCCGTTGGGTACAGACTACATGTGTTCCCTATGACTACAAGCCGGAAGAGCATCTTGCATATCTTTCTTTGGAGAATGTTCCTGGATGAAGTTTTGCCGGACAAAAACATGCAAAAAGTTTTGCAGGAGTTTCTTGGAAGTATTTTTGTTGACCGGCGTGTGGCGAAAATGGAAACTATGCTTGTTCTTCGTGGCTCCGGCTCCAATGGCAAAAGTGTAGTCTTTGAAACGATCATGGGCATACTTGGCCGGGAGAATGTCAGCAATTTCGGCATAGGTGCATTGATTACTGGAAATGAGAGAAAAAAAAATATCGCTTTCATTAATGGCAAGCGGTTGAACTACTGTTCTGAAATACAAGCGTTAGAGTTTGGTAAGGATAGTGACACGTTGAAGAGCCTTATCAGTGGTGAACCTACCGAAGCCCGGCCTATCTATGGCGATAACTTCACTGCTTACAATATTCCTCTGCTTATGGCAAATGCCAACCAAATGCCGTATTTGAAAGACTGGAGCTATGGAATGAGGCGGCGTATTTGCATTATTCCCTTTGAGGTGGAGATACCCAAAGCCCGGCAGAAAAAAGAACTGTCACGGGATTTGGAGGCCGAATACCCAGCTATATTCAATTGGATATTGGAAGGACGTGACCGTTTTATCGCCAATGGTTATAAGTTGACAGACAGTAAGGAGCTTGAAAATGTCATGGATGAATATCAGTCGGAAAGTAGTACCGTAATGAAGTTCATGTATCAAATGAACTATCTGTGCCGCTATGAGGAAATTGCCGATATTGAACCCAAATGGATGTCTTCGGCCATTCTGTACCGGAAATATTGCAAATGGTGTAGGGACAATAATGCCAAAGAAGAGAATGTGACAGTATTCGGACGTATTCTTTCGGAAGCCGGTTATCGTAAAAAAAGAACCCCGAATGGTCAGGTGTATGGTTTGTATGGAACAGCCTTGACGGAAAAACTCTATTATGAGAAACGGGAAGACCTACGGGGTAACTATAAGCAAAGGATCGCTAAACCGGTTTATCAATATGGCAAACGATACGCTTATACCCATGAAGGGCTTGCGGCCTGCTTGTCATTGAGCATTTATCAAGTCCAGCGTTTGTTCCGGGAGAAGAAACTGGAGGGGACGTACCACATGGAGAAGAGAACAACTGTTTTTGACTTGGACGCTGTGGAGAAGATTATCAAACAATTAAAAATAAGAACCAAATAGTATGATCGCACCGGATGAATTTGCAGAGGTTATTGAAAAAATAGATAACCTACGGGGAGCATTGGAAATCCCTATGCCAGCTGGATTTCATGTAAATCAAATGAAGCGTGAGCTTGAAGAAGTATCAGACAAATTAAAACGGATTTACGTTGAGGAAGAAGACGAAAATCCATGGGAGGAATAAGCATGGCAGTAAAATTTAGACACAAGGAAACGGGATTGTTCTTTTGCAGGGCAAAGGGATTATCCCCTTCAAGAAGAGATTATGACAAACTTGGAGAAGAAGGTATTTTTAGAAAAAGGCATTTGTCTAAGCGAGGAAGAATCTACGAAAGCGCAACTGAAAATCAGAAACGGGATTGGATTGGTAAGAAACATGCAGATGAATTTGAAATAGTAAAAGTATGAAAAATATGAATCACATAGAGTTAAGTGTTGAGCTGATGTCTATTCTTCGGGCCTTGAACTATTCATGTGAATTGAAGACAATAGAAGGTAAGAGCATTGTAATGGATATAGCAGTGCAAGGAGAATTGTCTGTCAGACACCAAAAAATGATTGAAATGCTTCTTGGTGGATTTCTCTCTGAATTTTATTGGGTAAATGGGAAGCATCATATTTATATCAGAGAAGAGTGCAAAGGGCTTCTTCCTGATGATGATAGGTATAGTTGCTTGATTTATGAAATGAATAAAGTATCATCGGATGAAGAACGTATAAACTCTTACGGTAAGGAATACTTTTTTAATCTTGGAGATAGATTTGAACGTAAATTAAAAATAGGATTATGAGCAAAAAAACAAATGGTATTCAGGTAGGTAACTTTATTGTTACGAGGGATAATGGTAGTGAACATGACTGGATCAGTATTAAGGCAGTGTCAGGTTTTTGGAGTATGCGTTTTCGGGATGATAACGGAATGTTTTCCCGGATTCGGGAGTTAACCAACAATAAGGAACTTCGTGAATATTTGGAAACATGGATCAAAGTATGTTTCCTTATTAGTAATGCAACCCCTGACGTTAAGTTTATGGAAGAGTTTTTTAAAAGCTATTCTGATCTTACCGAACGGCTACGAGGCTTGCAGCAACCAGTATCACCGGAAGATGATGCCAAGATACTGGAAGAAGAGAGAAACATGAATAGTATCAAGGAAGGTATTAAGGAGGAACATAAAAATGAGGGTACCGACTGATAAGGAAATTGAAGAGGCCAAAGAATACCTCCGTCAACGTCTGGATGCGGAGCTATCCATGCGTACCAATCTTCAAATTGTAATGATCGAGGCGGCAAAGCAAATTATAGATATTTCATACCGGTACAAGATCAGCCCTGAACTATTCCGTTTTTCAGCAAACAGACAGTTGCAGGAGGAAGTGGATGCCATTATTTTATCCCTTCTTGAAATAATTGAAGACTATACTTATACTTTGGCAGTAGCGACACATGAGGATAATAAGGATGCAATCATAACATGTATAACGCGAGAATCATACGGCAAAACCTTCACACAACGTGCAAGAGAATATGTTGACCGGTTTTCAAAGGAGGTTGAAACGGCCATTGCCGCCGGATTACTACTGAACCTTTCCAAAGACAAATTACTTTCATCTATCAGGCAGTCGGTAAAAACGCCATTGCTTAATGAGCATGTACAGAGAGCTATTTCAAAGGGTTATCCGATTATTTCAAGACTCGGTGTTCAGGAGTCTTTTGGAGTAGGACGTACTGTAAGCTCTTGGACTGCACTGTCAGATTTGACGGAGTATGCTGTGGCAGAGGGTTGGATGAAGCATTGGGAATTGCAGGCTAAAGCCTGTGGAGCCGTAGGGTTCTTTGTCATGCGTGGCAGCTCCTATCCTTGTAACATTTGTGACGATGAAGTCGGATTTCATGTGGAATGGGACAAATTACCACCGTATCACGGTCATTGTAAATGCTTTGCCGTTCCCGTATCAGCAATATAATTATTTAACATACTAAATATCAGAATATTATGTTTGGATTATCATTAATCAGCACAAAGAAACTCAATCATCTTGCATCAGAATGCAGCAAACTGGCTATTGCCAATGTTGAGCTTTCAAAACAAAATGCGACACAATCTAAAACTATTATGGAACTTACTGGAGAAGTCCGGGTGCTAAATTCTAAAATCCTTCTGAATGAAAGTATCAATGATGATCTGCAAAAGAAGCTTAACCGGAAATATCCTCGAAAGCCTTATAATAAAAAATTGTATCGAAAGTAGTGTCATATTCAATTCATTCATTACATTTGCAATGTAGAAGCTGACTTGTTATAACACAAGCTTATCAACCAAATTGTTGAAAAAGTAAAGCCTCTGTCTATTTTATGTAGGCAGAGGCGGCTTTTCCTAATGTATAGTTACATTGGATTCAGAGCGCGGAGTACGGGATTGCTTTCGCGCTCCGCGTTGGTACAGATCATTTTGCATTACCCTCTTTATTTTCATTTTTCTTGATTTTCAGTTGATATAGCAAGTCAGCTTGTTGCTGTTCCTTATATTCACGCATGATACGATCCCATTCATTGTTTTTTCCATAGCCGGATTCTTCCGAGCCGGTTTCTTTTGATAAAATACCGGCACCGACTAATTGTACCAAGTTCGATACCAATTCGGCTGCATTTTGGTGGACGTATGGAACTGCCCACGAAAAAATTTTCAAATTGAGGAATTTGGTAAGTTGGCCTTTTTCTGTTCCATATCCGTGCAGGAACAGCCGTTTCATTTTGTCTATTGATTCGTCAAATTCCTTGCAGTCAATCATGGCTTTTTCCAAAGATGGTGAATAGATCAGCTTGATAGCAACACCCGGTAAATCTCCTGACTTTACTTCGGGAGGCATGACAACAAAACTCCCCATAAAAATCATTTTAAGTAATGTATTAATTTGAAGTTCAAATGATTGTGATGCTTCGGGACGATTCATAAAGCCTGCATCATCATCCTTCCCCATAGTGATAGCTTTTACCGCACCATACATATCTCCCTGAATCTCAACATCTTCACCTTTAAGTAACATGATTGGAAATGCGTATGCCATATTGTTTTGACACAAATGGGAAATAGCCAGTTCGTACTTGTCGATATTATCTTGTGAAAAGCTCCAGCAGGCACCGTGTTTGTCCCGATAATATACAACCGGACATTCGGTAAATCCATGATCGTGTTCTTCCACTAATGTATATCCTTCAATACCGAAATACTGTTTCACTTTGTTTATTGCTCCGGCTATTCCCCTTTTATCCTGCCGGTAACGGTACATTTTTTTATTATCCCACACTTCCACCCAAGAAATGAGTTCCTTTCCCTCTTCGTCATAGTCGCTGTATCGCCGGGCAAACAGTGTCATTTGACCGGTTATGGAATCGTAGTGAGGATAAAGAGTGTCACCATCAAAATAGGAGAGATTCTTGGTGAACACCTTGCCTTCATTCATATAGAATACGATTGCTGCATCTCCCGTTATTTTTACACTTTTGGCATATTCGTAAAATGCAATCTCCATATTTTTATCCAGCCATCCTTTTTGAAATTCGAGAAATATTTCCCGTGAACTTTCATCAACTTTGGTATCGGTCAGCTCATGATGAATGTCATTGCCACATAGATGTACAAGTTGTTGGATAGTGATTATCATCTGAAAGGGAAAAGAAGCACGGAATACTTTCTCCCGGAAGAACCGTTTCTTCTCTTCGTCATATTTCAGTCTGTCCGGGTAAAACAATTCCGAATTGATCTTGTGCCCTGAAGGATAAAACTCACGGATAAAATCAGCCTGCGAAATGAGCTGCCATGTCAGCCTATCACTGTTGTTTGTGAACGATGCGTTTCTTAAATCGCTCGTAATCCTGCCTTGCAAGTAACCTTCGGGAGTAACCCTTGCAAAAGGCTTTTTTGTAAGAATCTCTGCTATCATATTAATCCTAAACCTTTTATGTGTTTGCGTTTATGTTTAATTTCAAAAATCATTCGCATAAGCAATGCTTCTATGAAGTCGGGAGAATGACCTACTAATTTTTTCATTATAATCTTCTTGATAATAGTCCAGCCTTTCTCTTCACTGTCTTCATCCTTTCGTATCGCTTTCCTTTCCTTGTCGAGAATCTGTCTAAGGGGAACTTTCTCAAACCCTTTGCCGGAGAACTTGCGTTCAAGAAGAGTCGGTTCAATGGAAATCTCCCGGTTGATAATTTTTTGTGCGAACAGATATGCCGCTTGTGATTTTAAATTCGCATAGATGTATTTGAATTTCTCTTCCACGGCTTCTTTGTTGTTGAATGGGATTGCATTCGGGAAAAAGCCTTTGAATATTTGTCCGAGTCCGTTAAGGTCATAGGTGAAGCATTCTTCTCTTACATGCCATTCTTCCAGCATCGCTTTTACGGTATCGACTGTTTTCTTGCTGTCAAGTTTGCAAACAAATATGTCTCTTATATGCCATCCTTCCCACAGCCACATGACAAGACTGTCGCCACCCTCAAATGCCGCATCACATGATACCCGGCGTATTCCATCACCTATCTGCATGGAATTGCGGTATAAGGCTTCCATGTGAGTCAGCTTTATTATATCATCTCCGGCAGCTTTGTATTTCCAGTTACCGTCAAGATCGCGTGCGCGTTGTTCGTCTGACTGGTTGACAAGGTTAGCCAAATAGGTCGGATCAGAAGACATCAGTTTTACATTATCGGAAAGTTTTGCTTCAATAAAAGTAACCGACTTGATAAACAGTTCTTGTGGTGTGCCATATTGCTCATACTCCGGCTTCCAGTAGGCGTGTATAATATCCTTGCATTGCTCATATACTTCCTCACGGGTATCTCCCCAATATATACCTGAAACATTGTCCCCGTCCATAAAACAATACCGGACTCTGCCATCACGTTCCGGGATTGGAAGACCATCTTCTCCGATCCACCAGTCAATGAATTTTGCAACCCAGCTGTCAGGATCAGGGTTACATGTTCCGATAAAGCGGTTACGGATATGAAAGGCGTTACGGTTACAAGTGATAAGGTATTTGAATTTGAGATATTCCATGTGGGTTATTTCATCCACACCTATATATGCGAACTGTTTACCTTGAAAACGCTTTTTGAAATCGTCAAGTGTGTCAGCATGATAGCTGAATTTTAAAAATCCACCTTTATAGAAATTCCAGCGCATGTCGTTTTTGGACTTGTTGTATTCCCCAAAATCATCATATAAGGTGGATGATGTTTCTACCATATCAGAGAGATCGTCTATCTCATGCCGGAGAAGCACAGAACGGAAGTTTTTATTTTTTATATCTTTCAATGTTTCCATAAGAAGAGTAAAAGTTTTACTTCCTCCACGGCATCCCCCACAGATGGTAATATCAGCCGGGGTGGAGAGCATGTTTTCCTGCCCTCCACCTTGTGCGATTATCTTATTCGGATTAGGAATTTTCCTATCCGCGTCCCTTAACATTTGGATATATTCATAATCAAGCACCAAACTGGCATTAACCGTTTTTATTCCACTATATTTCTCCATAAAAAGAAAACCGATCCTCACATTACACATGTGGAGACCGGCCTATGAGCTCTGATTCTAATATTGCAGTACAAAAATACGCATAAAGAGTATTATTTTCTACATTTTAATAGAAAATAATATCAAAAATGTTTTGAGAAAAGAAATCCAGTACATATATTTGCAACGAAAACATGGAGTATGATAAAAATTAGTGCGGATAAAGATGCAGATCAAAGGGAAATATACAACAAGATAGTTTTATGTCCGATATGCGGTCAGAAACTAACTGATATAAGCTATGTCAATGGTGTTGTTATATTGAGAGTGAAGTGTCGTAGATGCAAGAACTACATAAATGTGGATATTGTGGGTACAAAGTAGTTTTCAGGATAATATCGCGGAGTGGAGCAGCTGGTAGCTCGTTGGGATCATAGCCCAAAGGTCATTCGTTCGAGTCGAATCTCCGCAACAATAGTTGGAGTTGCCGCATTGTTTCTCCCTTCGATGTGGCGTATGGGGATAAAGGGAGAATATGGAAAGATGGCAGACGTGGTGTATGCGCCGGACTGAAAATCCGGTTAAGGTGATTCGATTTCATCTCTTTCCACAAAACCTATACGGTGTGGTTCAATTCCCACAGGTACGCTGAAATGGGGTATCGCAGGTTAGGTGAGTATAGGTATATTGTCCGGTTAGCTCAATTGGTAGAGCAATACACTGTTAATGTAAAGGTCGGTAGTTCGATTCTATCACCGGGCGCAATGAAGCGGAGATAGTTCAGTTGGAAGAACGTCAGATTCCAAACCTGATTGTCGGGGGTTCGAGTCCTTCTCTTCGCGCATATTGAGATATGGTGTAATGGCAACACAGCAGATTTTGGTTCTGCTATTCAAGGTTCAAATCCTTGTATCTCAACAAATGGCGTATTCGACTAACGGTTAGGTCGTCACCTTTTCACGGTGGAAACCAGAGTTCGATTCTCTAATACGCTACACAGAATGAATAACGTCCGAAATACAAGGGAAATGCGGTGGTTTCACCGAGACATCTTGTAGGTCGCATATTGGAAGTATGGGTGAGTGAACGATACCACCTCTTTGCTAAAGAGGCAAGCTGAAAGGCTTCGGAGGTTTGAATCCTTCTGCTTCCGCAAAACGGGTAGTTACCGAAGTGGCAAACGGGATAGACTGTAAATCTATTGGCTTTCGTCTTCATTGGTTCGAGTCCAATACTGCCCACTATTAAATGGAAAATAAGACCAAAGAGTCAGATTGATGCAAAAAGCATTGTCTGACTCTTTTTTTATTCAACATAAACACAAAATAAACACGATGGAACAAGAAAAAATCTTATCCACATTAAGTGAGAAACTTGGAGAAACCAGTTTTTCACCGCAGACATTACAGAAGTATGTAGAACTTAATCCCATAGCCGAAGGTTCGGAGCCTGACGAGGCTTATTGGAACAAGGCTGTGAATTTTCTGAAAGGGATGCAAGGACAGTACAACCATGATGTCGCAACCAGAGTTGAGGACTTTAAGAAAAACTATAAGCCCCAACCGACTCCCCCGACACCTCCAACTCCACCGGTACCACCGAAAAACGATGATGAACTGGAGAAGAAACTGAAAGAACTGGAAGCACGTTTAGACGCGGAAGACAGCAAAAAGGTTCAAGCTGATTTGTTGAAGAAGGTTACGGCTGCAATGAAGGCCAAACAAGCGAATGATGATTATGTGTTGAGCAAGACCTTACAAGGGGTAACTTTCGATACCAAGAAAACTGTGGATGAACTGGTTACTGAATTTCTACCGAAATATGATGCAGAATATAAGGCGTGCAGGGGTTATGGCACCGCCCCAAGAACTTCTGACGGTTCAGGTGGAACACAACACAATGCAGCCAGCAGATACTTTGAACGTAAAGGCAAGAAGGAAGGCTGGAAGAAGAATTGAAATTATTAACTCTAAAACAATAAATGTATGGGAACAATGGGTAACACGTTTGATGTGAACACCGTGAAATACGGACATGCCCGTAAAGTGTGGCGTGAAATCCGTCACCGTTATCCGGGCGGTGGTATGGTGAGCAACATTTCCGATTGGGTTGCGGTTGGCAAGATTCCTGCCGGTACAGCTGTGAAGTTTGATCTTTCAGGTAAGACATTCACCGCTTATACGGATGCACAGATCAAGGCGGCTGAATCAGATATTACCACTCTTGGCATTAATGGTTATTTGCAAGAAGATATTCTTGTAGCCAGTGGCAACACAAAGGCCAGTGGGACAGTAGTCTATGCCGGAGAGATTTATCAGTACATGTTTGACGAAGAAGTGGTCGCTATCCTGCAAAAGATTACTACACTTCCTCAAATTGTATGGGTGCAGTAAAAGAATTTGAAAACAACATTTAAAATACGACAATTGTATGAATACACTTCCTATTGATTTGTACAAGGTTATCGAGTATGGGCTTGGTGGGGACACTTGGCAAGAATTTATTGACCGTTACAAGGAGAAGTATGACCTACTTCAAATTGATGGTTTTGAATTTGAAGCAACCAAGTTGGATTATACTTTCTCCCAGCTTATTACGAGCCTCGGCGTGAAAACGCTGCCAGCTTACGTTGATCCGGAAAGTCCGGGTTATGAAGCTGCATTGGGAGAACTCGAAGGAAGGACGGGTAATATCCCGACTCAAAAGAAGTTCTACCGTTTGAACCGTGTGACTGTGAGACAACAATTGCAGCTGTTGCAACGGGTAGGCATGTCCGCATTGACGGAAGAGATGCAGAATGTGTTCTTGGGCTTGCTTGATGAAAGTGCTGACGGTCTTATCGGATCGTACTACAATGCGCTTACTCACCAGCGAATGAGAATTGTTTCCACGGGTAAGTTCACTATTGATACTGATAACAACCCACGTGGTTTGAAGGGTATCACTATTGACTTTAATATCCCTGAAAACCATTATCAAGTATTGGCCGGCACAAGCCGCTGGTGGACTAAGGATGAACATATTCCGGCAAATCAAGGCTCTGCCTCTGATCCGATTATGGATGTAAAGAACAGAGTGAAAGAGATTCGCCGCAAATATCATTATTTGGGCAAGATCAGGATGGAGCTGGCGCAGGACTTATGGGATGATTTAATGACTCATACCACGGTTCTTAAACGTATCGGCCATTCCCTCTATCCGACTGTGACGGATGATAGTACGGTTATTGCCAATGCACAGAATGAAGATGAAGACCGCCTGAAAGCCATTTTCAAGAAACTGGTTAAGGTGGATGAAATCGTGCCACGTGACAGCTATGCTTTTGTTGACAAGCCCGGTAAGGATGCGGACGGACAACCTGATCTTATCACTGAACAAGTGGAGAACTTCAAGGCCACCAATATTGCCTTTATACCAGTAGGTCAGATCGGTACTATTCAAGGTGTGGAGCCTTTGACTTTGGGATATGAGGCAAACAAGGTTGCTTCTTATGACGGTGGACGCTTGAAACTGACACAGAGAGCCAATCCTGAAACACATTCAATCTATATTGAAAGTGAAGCCGCCCAAATGTGTGTGCCGAGAATGCCACAGTATATGTTCATCTCTACTGTAACTGTGTAATTCTTAAATTCATGCAAGAATGAATGAGGAACTTTCTCATACGGAAGATATGACCATTGAGGACTTTTTGAGTGGCGCAACCGCTTATGAAATAGCGGACAACGCCCTCAAAAGGGTTCTTGTCAAGCGGAAAATCGCTTTTGGAACAATGGTAAGTGAACTGACCGAAAGGCAGCTTGATCTTGCCACTGCCGATATTTACATGTGGTGTGCAAGCACTCCAAGCAGTAAGAATGATACCGAAGACAGTGACGGGGGATGGAAGCATAAGGAAGGTGGTTGGCAGACCAGTGCATACGACAAGCGGCAACTCCGTGAAATGGCGAAAGAACTGTATGAGAAATGGGATGAAGAAGTTGTAAAGGGCACTAAAATCAGAATAGTCAATTTTTGAGTATGAAAGTAAATAATCCACGGCATCCGCACAAATGTACTGTTTACCGAATTATAGGTGAGGATTCTTTCAGTGATGGTGAGAAGGTGATCTTGTATGAAGGTATATGCCGAAAGGAAGGTAGTACAAATTTGCGGACATTCAAAACCGATAATGTGATAAAGAGCGATTATCTGTTGAGCCTTCCCGGAATTGTTGAAGGAATATTGGCCGGTGATCTGATAGATGTCACGGACAGACAAGGCACTTTCACTCAATGTATGGTTACTGATAGCTATGCCGGAAATTTGGGAACAACTGTGTATTTCAATCTTGCAAAAAATTAACGCATGGATAACCGGAGCAATGAAGTATTGTTTGATGAAGGAATAAGGAAGGCAAAGGAGCTTGTTTCAGGATATATCTTTGATGTCTTGACTAAATGCTGTGAAGAACTTATCCAAGATGCACTTGATAACAAGTCAGGCTTTCGGAATCTTACGGGTAATACAATAACCAGTTATGCGTGCGGATTATTCATGGACGGTAGATTTTCCTATTTCGTTTGTAGTGGAGATTCAATGAAACAACCGGTGAGAGTAAAGCTGACTAAAGGTGAAACATTTGTAGGTGTCAGTTATGATAATCAGAACAGACGTTTTACTGGAACAATAGAAACTGATAAAGGTTATGGCGAAGCATTCTCCTTTGATTTCTTGAAAAGATATAAGTCGGAATCACGTAAAGGATTTGAGATAGTAATGTGCACGGGTACTGAATATTCAACCTATTTGGAGAATGTGTTGAATGCAGATGTTCTGACCGGAACATTTCAAAGGGCACAAAATACATTATTCAAGAACTTTAAACCAATGAAATGATGGGACGGACAGTTTATAGACGTATGGATATATTAAAACAAATCGCTGATGCAGTAACCGGCATTGGTGAAAAGGTTTTCATAACAGATCGTCCGGCTGCTGAACAAAAGGCGATGAAGGACTTTGTTGTTATCCGGTTGCCACAAACTATCCAAGATAAAGGAAGTACCTACCAAGACACTTACTGTCAGATAAACGTTTTTGCGCATGATCGCTCAAACGGTATTGAGAATACAGTCCGTTTGGATGAAATGCAAATGGAAGTGGTTTCAAAATTTCCAATAGTGACGGAATTGTTTTCAGCTGTAAGTCCACGATTGCTTCCCGGAGGAAATGACGGACTCGGTTTTCATTCCTTAATAATACAAGCGAAGCTAATAATAAACAAATGACACAAACTTAAAAAGATACGATTATGGCAGAGATTTCTATTACTACCAAACTGGAAGAGTTAAAGGTGCTCTTTAATCAGATGAAGGAGGTTTATTATGTGTCCAAAGTCAATAGTGACCTCGCAACTTTAGCGGCTTTTGATATGGAGCTGCCGGTACTCTCTGACGGAGTTACATTTGATACCGGAGCTGCCGATGTTTCCAAGATCAAGTTGACAACCGGAGCAACTTGGACTTCTATTGCTAATGCTGGAGATTCCGATATTCAGTTTCAAGTACCTTCCGTGGCAGGAAAGATCAATGACTTGTTACTGAACAAGAAAGCGGAAACGGTGACTATGACTGCTACCATTGATGGTGAGACTTATGAAGGTGAAGGTTACAATATCGAACCGAAGAAAGTAATCGGAGGACTCTTCATGCGTAGTGAAGACCGTCAAACAGCCTTGTTCTTACCGAATGTTGAGGGGTATAGCAACTTCGTCAGCGAGCAGGATAAGCCGGGGTACTTTAATGTATCTGTTTCTCCGTTGAATGATGCTAAGGGTGCCTCTATTTACATTTTACGTAAAAAAGTGTCCGAATAAAAAACTTAGGATATAACACTTTGCAAAATTCATATCAGCGAAAAGGTGGTGAGCTACTTGATACCGGCCACCACCTTTTTTCGTATAAAACACGATAAAATATGACAAAGAAGAATGACATAACACTTCCTACACCGGAGGATGAAAGGCTATTGAATGATGTGTTGGAAGACAGTGTGGACTATGTGGAAGTCCGAGGAAAGAAATATGGTATTTCATGGCTGAAAAGAGGGACTATACGCAAATTCACCAGTACCATGCAGAAATCGGGAAATGATGATAAGATCAGTTGCCAATGTGCAGCCGCTATCATTTTGAACGGATATTGGAAGATCAAGTTCTTCTATCCTTTCTTGTGGCGATGGTTCTTTTATATCAAACAATATGGAGATCATGAGCTGATGAAGGTTATAGCCGTCGGCAAAAAAAAAATTCCAGTGGAAGACTACTTGACTGCTACCATATATCTGACCGCGATGAAGGACACGATGATGACAATGACAAAAGAGGAAGCAGAGCATATCCTTCACGAACCAGCTACGGACAAACGTGGGAAATAGGCAAGTCCTATCCGTGGCTGACAGAGCCTTTGAGAGTATTTGGGATTCCAATAAGCAAGCCCTTGTTTGGTATTTATTGGGTACTTACAAATGCACAAATTGAACTATTGGCAATGGATGTGTCTATTGTGGTTACAGATTATGACAAGGACAACAAGGAAAAGAAGCACGATACGAAGAACTTCAAATCCCCTTCCGTAAGCGAAATAGAGGATGCTGCCAAACGCTGGAAAGATAAGTATGGCAATGGAGAAACAGCAATTAACATTAATGATTATAAGTAACACAAACACAATAATATATGGCTGATCTCGGTAATTTATATTTTGATATACTGTTCCGTGATAAGACAGCGGAACAACGTAAAAAATTGAAAGCGGAAATCACCAAAGACTTGCAGGCAAAACTTGATGTGGGTTTTGACAAGAAGAAGTTGGTTGGCGATATGAAGACTTTGCTTCAAAGTGAGAAGTTTAAGATCAATGTGGTAGTGGATAAGGCCAGTACCACACAAGCTGTCCGTGCCGCCTTGCAAGCCGCCGGGTTGAATACAAACTTTACAGCAAGTGATTTACGCGCCGCCAAAGCCGCAGCCATTCAAACCAAAGCGGAGGCTTCTGCCGCAGCCGCACGTGAGCTTGCGCGACAAAGAGCCGCCCGTGCCGCCAAAGCGGAACTGGATTTGGCTAATGCCCGTGAGAGATCAGCCAATGCAGCAAGGCGGCACATGACAGCCACTCTCAATATGAATGGAGCAATGAACAGCCAGTTGAGTATTGTCGGACAATTAAGAAATGAATTTTTGGGGCTATACTCCATTTATGCGGCACAAAATTTCTTACGTGCAGTGGTTGATATTGGTGGTGAGTTGGAGAATCAGAAAATTGCAATGGCCTCTATCCTGCAAGATGAAGGCAAAGCTACAACCATATTCAATCAGATTAAGAAACTGGCTGTTGCTTCTCCGTTCGGGGTTATGGATTTGAATCAGTATGCCAAGCAACTTTCTGCATATTCTATACCATACAATGAATTGTATGATACCATGAAAAGGCTGGCTGATATATCAGCCGGTGTAGGTGTTGATATGGGGCGTATCATATTGGCCTTCGGTCAGATAAAGGCTGCTAAATTCTTGAAAGGAACAGAATTGCGGCAATTGACGGAAGCGAACATTCCTATGGTGGATAAACTGGCCGAGCGATTCAGTAAGTTGGAAGGCCGCATTGTCAGTGCCGGTGAAGTGCTTGATATGATCTCGAAAAAGAAGGTTACGTTTGAGGACGTAAAAGATGTTCTTTGGGAACTTACGGATGATGGTGGCATGTTTCATAACATGCAGGAAGTTCTTTCAGAATCAGTCAAATCCAAATGGAAGAACTTGGCTGATGCGATTGACATTATGCTTGGTGATATTGCGGAGTCAATGGGTAGTACATTGAAATGGACTGCCGAAAGCCTTACCACCCTTGCTCAAAATTGGAAAGAAGTTGTACCTTTTATAACAGCGGCCACAGCTGCGTTTGGAACATATCGGGTTGCGGTTTATGCAGGATCACGTGCCATGGGAGTGGCAAATGCTACATTAATAAAAGGAACACTCGCAGCTAAACAGAAAACAGCAGCGGATTTAGTGATGGCTTCCAATTACCGCACTTTAACTGCCGCTGAAAAAGGATTGATTGCTTCAAGAAATGCTATGACTACCGCAGAATGGAGGGCATTGGCTGTTAGTGGCGCATTGAACAAAGAACAAGCGTTGAGGTTGATAACACTTGGGAAAATTAAATCAGGTCAGGCAGGACATATTACCCAATTACTTAATATATCAAAAGCTGAACTTCAAGTGGCTATGTCAGCTGGAAAAGCTCGTGTGGCAATGACAATGCTTAGTTATGGAGCCAAACAAGTTTGGACTGCTTTTAAGGGTTTGTTCAATCCATACATGTATTTGTTCGCTGGACTTTTTGCCATTACTGAATTATGGTATAAGTCCGGGCAAAAGGCTGACGAAATGAACGAGCGTATTTCTGAGCTGACAACAAGAGCACAAGACGGTTTCAAGAATTTAACGAAAGAAGCTCAAAAATTTGCTGATGTTGATCCTTTTAAGGCGAATGATGCCTCACTGATTTCTTCTATTGAAGAAATGAAAACAGCATTAAAGGATTATTCTCCAGTTTGGGCAGACACTTTTAATGAAACGTTTAAGACTGATGATGAAGGAAATACGGTTAAAAGCCTTGCAGAACAATATATATTGCTTCGGAATGCTTTGAATGATACAAAAGAGGCTTATAAATTGTTGAATGCCATAAGAGGTACATCTGAATATGCGAATGATGCTACTGATGGTTATTTTGACGAAAGCTTTAGTGAAAATATTGAAGACTACATCAAGGCAGAGAAGCATATAGACAAGATTATAGACCGTATGGCTGGTAGCTATATAGAGTATTATACTGCCATGCAGAAAGTTATAGCCAAGTATGATGATTTTGCTAAAGTCGCTTCGGGCAAATCATTGAAAGAGCAGTTGGATATAATCAAAGAATATCCCAAGGCATTAGCCAGTTTGAATAATGAGTTACCCTTCACGGGAGGATATAGGGATGATATTTTTCAGCTACGGAAGGCATGGAAAAACTCTAAACGTGTTTTTGAGGAAGAAGTATCACCGGATATGCAGAGTTTCATATCTGAATATAAGTCACGATTACAAGCTGCCGGTTGGAATTTAAACAATTTGAGTGACGCTCAAAGAATAGCTATCGGTTTGGATATAAGTTCTTTCTTGGATCAATTTAAAGAAATGCCGGTAGATATACGAAAATTTCTTAATGGTGAGATTCTTGAAAAGCAATTCAATATCAAGATTAATGCTGAATATACGGAAACTATTCAGAGCTTGTCAGACTTGCAGAAAAAGTTCAATGAAGCCACAGATGGGCAATTTGAAGCCCAAATAAAGGTTTCTACGGATTCAGAGAAAATTATTGAAGGAGTACAAAAAGCGTATAAGGAAGCTAAAGAGACAACAAATCAATTGAAGCCGGTATTGATTAAAGCCGGAATAGATTTGTCAGGTATTGGAGCTATTGACTTGTCAAAACTTCCCGACTGGCAGAAGCAAATTGTATCAGATTATAAAAAGGCTTTCGATACAATGCAAGCCGGTGAGAAAGGAGCTAAAGAAATCGGTTTTTCCCTCACTGATCCAAATAAGGATAAGAGCAAAAAGGATGCCTTTGCCGAAAGATTGAAAGAACGGGTAAACTTACTAAAGGAGGCATATTCTGAATATAAGAAGTGGACTGACATTGTTGGAAAGGGAGAAGCTGCCAGCAAGGTTAAAGAATCGGGTATTTTTGATTCCTTATTTAAAGGTAAAGAACCGGTGGATATTGGAAATTATCGAGATGAATTGAATAAGATTCTTAACCAGCTTGACGATAAGACTAAAGAACGTAGGGAATTGAAAGTTTCTATACGGAAAGTTCTTTTGGATATTGATGCCAATGCTATGAAAGAAGCTTCGGATAAGGCCGCAAAGGAACTTGAAAGGTACGTGTCTGATGTTTCAAAGAAATGGGATATATACAAGCAGCTTGTCAATGCCGGTGCAAGTAAGAAGGATGCTTCTTTATACGCTTTCGGAGTATTGTCTGAATATGAGAAGAAATCCGAGGAATTAGCTGAAAAGGTAACTAAGAAAATGAAGGATAAAGGGGTATATATACCTTTGACTTTCACCGAACAAGAGGCCACAGAATCACTTGGAGGTAAAGACAGTGTTTTGTATAAACAGTTTTTCAGTGCATGGAAGGAAGCTAAAGAAGCTATTGAAAAAGATAGTTTGGAAGTAAAGCTGAAAGAAGTTACTGCCCTCAACAAATACAAATCTATCGCTGAAAAGATACGGGACTTAAGCGAGAAATATGCTCCCTTAACCGGCACCTTCATTGGTGAAAATAATGAACTTGTTGGGAATGTTGAAGGCATGACTCCCGGACAGAAGGCTCTTTTTACCGAATATAAGGAGGAACTGGCAAAACTAAGGGGACAACTGCTTGAACTTCTTCCGGTATGGGAACAGATATTTGGAGATCAGACCTATAAATCATACGGACAGATACAGCAAGCATCCGATTATGCGCAACAGATTATTGATAATGCTTCTGTAACTAAAAACAAGAATGGAAAGCCAACAGCTTTTACTTCTTGGTATTTGGATGAGAATGGTAAACGGATTGATGTTTCAGGAGAATATTCTCAAATTGAGAAGTTAAAGAAAGCCATACAAGACTTATATAAGGCCGGATTACAGAAGAATCCGTTTGCCACTCTCATAAAAAATATTCGTTCTTTATTCTCCAGTGGAGATAAAGATGAAAAGGGTACCATAGAAAAAATTGCAGCCATAGGAGAAAGTGCCGCTGAAAGTGCTGAACTTGTCGGCAATTTTGCAGGGCAGATGTCTTCCATGTTCGATGCTTTGGGCAATGAGGGTATGGCCGACACGATGGGTAATGTGCAGGATGCCATGTCTTCTATAAGCAATATCGGGCAGGGATTCGCCAAAGGTGGAATAGTTGGTGGTATTGCTGCCGCTGCCGGTGAAGCTGTAAACTGGATTGGGAAGATAGCACAAGCACATGACAAAAAGCTTGATAAGGCTATTGAAAAAAGTAAACTTCGTGCTCAACAGTTGCAGTATATATACGAACAGATTGACGGTATTCTTGAACGTTTCTTGGGCAGTGGCACGGAACTAAAACTTGTAGATGCAGAAAATGACCGTACCCGGTTGAATCAATTAAATAATCAGATTGAGGCAATACGCAATAAGGGGAAGATCAACATCTTCGATTTGATGTCTTTGCAGAAATATAAGCAGGAAGCGGAAAAACTTCAAAAACGTGTTTCGGCATACGATGAAGGCGGTGCATACGGGTATCAACGTGCCTTGATGCAAGAACAACTTTCAGAATTGGAGAAACAGCGGCAAGCCGAAATTGACAAGAAGAAGACGGATGATAGCAAAGTGGCTGATTATGAGAATCAGATTGCGGAGATGAAACAGCAAATAAAGGATTTTGCCGAAGAAACGGCTGAATCTCTTTATGGCATTAATTTGAAAGACTGGGCTTCGCAGTTGGGAGATGCCTTGTATGAGGCATGGCAGAAAGGCGAGGATGGTGCCGAAGCTTTCAAAAATAAGGTTGCCGACATTATGGGTGATGTTATGAACTCCATTCTCAAAATAAGTATTTTGGAACCGGCCATGCAACAGCTTCAAAAGATGCTTTTTGGTGAGGATGGAATGAGTGGTTATTTCGGCAAGGATTTCTCTCTTGACGAAAAGGAGTTGGAAAGTATTGCGGACTATCTAATGGGGGTAAGTGAGAAAACCGATGATTACTATTCCATGCTTGACAAACTGAATAACTATATGGAAAAGAAATATGGTATCAGTATGAAGGAAGAGGAAGAAGACAGTGGAAGTGGTTTATCTAAAGGCATACAGAATGTTACTGAAAATACCGCTAACCTTTTGGCTTCTTATATAAATGCAATCCGGGCTGACGTGAGTGTTAAACGGGAGTATGTGCGCAGATTGGTTGAAGAATTGTTCCCGGCCTATAATGTAATAGCACAAGCACAATTACAACAACTGACAATGATACAGATAAATACAGCAAAGAATGTGGAATTTGTGGAAGAAATCAGGGATATACTACATAGGAATATAAACGGTGTAAACAAGTTTAATATATGATTATGAACAGATTGAATAGTGAATTGAGAGGTCATGCCGTATCGTATGGCCTCTGCACACAATGGCAAGGTGACTGGCAAAACAATAAAAGCCAGCAAGAATTGATCGGAATGTATATACGGGGCATTGATTTTTGTATTGAACACGATTATCCGACGGTGGAATATATAAAAGGCAATTTTGACCGGAGTCTGCTTCATCAAAACCATATTTTTGTTGATGAACCAGTGATCGGAGGCGACAATGGTGTATATGTACTGAACGGTAAATGTTCAGGCAAACTTTCTTTCGGTAAATTTACAGTTGTTACTCTCCATTTGCGGCATGATAGTGAATTGACTCTTGAAGTGGAGGATTGTGCCAAAGTTTTTGTAAGTGTATATGATCGGGCTAAACTACATGTAAGGCAAAGCGATGTGGCTAAAGTTTATGTATATGTTCATGGTGGAAACTGTAAAGTTGAAACCGATGGCAATGTCATGGTAAGATATAAAATGAATGGGGATTAACATGCGTTTTGCAACATCCTTATTTATAGCCTTTTATATTCCTATATTATTTGAACGGTATCATAAATGACAATCAACATCTCGCCACAATACGGTAGATACGCGCATTATTTATATTATGTCTAAATTTTAGAGTAAATATAACTGTTTTTATTTACCGATTCTTACCGTTTGTTACTGATGTTTACCGAATTTATTTTATTGATTTTTAGGTTGTTGTATGGTGAAAATATCGTCTTTATATTTGCGCTGGAAACAATGCTGTAAGGTTCATTACGTGGTTGTCATGAACTGGAGTAAAATATTATAGGGCATTCTCTTTGAGGCAGACAACCACATTAGGCTTCATCGGGATTTGCCCTTTCTCTTTACTATTATGTCAAGCGTGACTATTATATTAAGGAGGGTTCAGTAGGTACGAGTAATGGCGTATTGGGGTTCGATTCCCTGCCTACTACAAGATCGGACAAAATAATTCCCCAAAAGCGGAAATGTCCGAGCCGCTGATGGGGAAAACATTAACTTTATAGTGCAAAGATATGGAAAATTTTAATCAGTTAATACCTATTGATGAGGGAAAAGGTAAAAAAAGAACAATGACCTCCTTGCAGATTGCAGAAATTACGGGCAAAACTCATTCAAATGTAATGCGAGATATTCGCAATATCCTTGAACAACTGGAAGATAGACGACAATTCAGTTTTGAATTATCATCAAGACCTCAACCTATGCCAAACGGTGGAAGCAAAGAAGTGTCTTGTTACATTCTCACCAAAAAGGATTGCCTTCTTCTCGCAAGTGGTTATGATGCAAACTTACGAGCCAAAATTATTAATCGTTGGGAAGAACTTGAAGAAAACAAGCGTGAGCTTTCCCGTAAAAGGGAGAAATCTTTGTTAAGTAAAATCTAAATTTATAATATGAAAACAAATCAAATTTTTCAATATAATGGAAGCCCTATCACTTTTTATAAAGATGATAATGTAATGGTAAATGCAACAGAAATGGCAAAGCCGTTTGGTAAATTAGTAGGGGATTGGCTTAGATTGAAAGCTACTACCGAGTTCACAGAAGCACTTTCAGCCGATATGCATATTCCCATATCGGCACTAATTCAAGTAGTTAAAGGTGGTAATAGCGAACAAGGCACATGGCTTCACGAAGATGTAGCATTGGAATTTGCCCGTTGGTTATCTCCATCATTTGCTATATGGTGTAATAAGCGTATCAAAGAGTTACTTCAATATGGCATGACCGCCATGCAGCCAACTTTGGAGCAAATGATAAACAATCCCGACCTTGTTATCAGTCTTGCAACACAATTAAAGAACGAGCGAGAAGAGAAGCAACGTCTTGAACAACAGAACGCATTGCAAGAAGAGCAGTTGCTTCAAGCCGCTCCGAAGGTCAGCTATTATGATAACCACTTGCAGAGTGTAAACACCCAGACGAGCACACAAGTCGCCAAGCAGATAGGAATGGATGCCGAAAAGCTGCATAAGAAGCTGAAAGAAATCGGAGTCATCTACCGACAAAGCGGACAATGGTTATTGCATACTCCTTATTCTACTTGGGGACTACACTCTACACGTACACAGACGTACACACGTTCGGATGGCTCGATAGGAACAAATGTTTATACTGTATGGACTACGAAAGGTGTACGTTTTATCATCGCATTATGCGAAAGCGGTTGGGACGTAAAGAAAGCCATAAAGCTGATTAAGGGTGAATTAATACCAGTAGCATAGCGTTCACTATTTATTTCTCTGAAAATTCAGAAGAATCGAGTTTTTGACAATATACTGTAATAAGCAAATTTTAAATCGTCATTTTTCGGTAAAGTTAATGGAATAAACATAGTGGGCAGCAGAAACAGATGGTGCGCTATACAGAAACGATTCTACTAAACAATTCGTAAAAAACTTAATTACAGAGGAAAAACTAAAAGAACGTAATTCCGTTCTTATACAATCAAGAGGTAATTTGCGATTCTTTTCAATACATAACAAATAAATTGGGCTGACTTTGGAGCCAGCCCTACTCATTCATGATTTTATTACTAACTATGTTCACCTAATTTAGTTTGTATTTTTTTTTAAGCTGTTTAGCGTAAGCCTTGGTAGCAGCATAAACTCTACATAGATGGTATAACTTTTCATCAAATGATTTATTATTCCATTTGGAGTCTTCACTTTCAATATCAGCTACTTTCATCAATGAAGAATCATTTTTTTGTATTTCTCTAAGAAATCCCATAGTCGAACTATCATCTTCTTTTAAATATATATATTCAAACACATTTGAAGTTTTTCCTCCAAGTTCATTTTTCCCTTTGACAGATAGTTTTATTACACATAATGAATCTGTATAATACTCTGTACTGGCATTTAATATATCAACATCGTTTCCTACGCTGGAAAACGTATCACTAATTTCAGTTTTAAGCATTTTATATGCTTCTTCTTCAAATGGCGTTTTTGTATTACTACTGCAACTAATAATAAAATATGATATGAACAGTAAAAGTAAAATGTTTTTCATTATTCCATTTCTTTTAAAATTTCACGAACTTCAATAGCTTTCATTCTTTCTATTTTTTCTTTTTCTCTCCGAATAAGGTCATTTATAAATAGACTTACGTTTGGTTGTAGATTTATAAACTCTACCAAGTCTAAATCAAATCTGATAGCCCGAACCTTACTTTTACTCGCAGGTTTTGTTCGATGATACACTCTTTTAGCTTTTTGTTCCTTTTCTATCATATATCTAAATATTTTACACCAAAATAAAAACCTACCACCACCACAAAAAGTACGTATAGTGGTAATAGACATGGCCCTCCGAAAACACTAAAGCAGATCAGAAGAATCACTACTATCCAAACTAAAACTCCTAACATATAATAACCTCTTTTATAATTAAATGCAAAAGTATTAATAAATAAAATTATGACAAATGATATTTTTTATGTTTTTCAACATACACGTGGAAGCAAGTTAGGGGTTGAGTATAATAATCTACTAAAAAATGCTTTTATGGCATTATTTTCTATGATTATATAGAAAATACAATTATATTTGCGTTGAAATAAGATTAAAGTATAAGGCCATAGAGCTTGTTGTGGAGACTAAATATCTCTGCGGCAAGCTCTTTTTTAATATATGTATATGAACGAACCGTATTCTATTTTGATGCAGAAAACTACCGAGAATGCTCCAGTCAAAGACAGCTTGGCGCATTTTGGAATTGTGTGCACAGAATTTCCGTTCAAGCCGGGTGGGGAAACGAAAGATTTACCCAAACGGGATTGGCCGGATGAAGACGGTGAAGATACTTACATACCCGATAAGCTGCTATTAAAGGCATACGACTTGGAAGCCGAGATGTGCTATAAGGGAGATTTGGGTACTGCATACGATAAAATTATGGCCTTTCAAAACTATCTCACGGGAGAAAATGGTGACGGTGCCACCTTGAAAATATATAACTCGCACACGGGTATCGGGCGGCAAGGACTTTACTTACTGGAGGTTGGAGATTTTGAATTTAATAAGTCCAATATGGATGAAGTCTTGACCTTCCCGGTAAAATTCAGAGTAACTGATCCTCGAACTCAAATAATCCCCTCGTATAGTGTTGCGGAACCGACAAAGATAGTTGCATTGGTTGAAAAAGTATAGCTGTATGGCATGGAAGGTTTATGATAAAACTGGCAATACGGTACGTTGTACACTGAAAGGTTTGGAGTATAATGGTACATGGATGGGTGCATGTTTTGTGACAAGCACTCTGAAAAGTGCCGTACCCATTCTTTTTGAGATAGGTGACTATGTTATGTACCGTGGTGAGAAGTTTGAGATAAACTATGATCCTACGGCATTAAAAAAGGCGGCAAGAAAAACTTCGGGAGAAGCGTTTGTCTATGATAACGTAAAGTTCAACTGGCCGGGAGATGAATTGACGCGATGTGATTTTCTTGATTATGTGAAAAGTGATAATCAGATACACTTCACTTCTTTGCCTAAGTTCAGTTTCTTCGCTTCGTCTATACAAGATTTGGCAGACCGTGTTCAAGTAAATCTTGACCGTATATATACCGGAGCACAAAAATGGACGGTTGCCGTACACCCTGAATATGTGAGCACTACCAATGTAAACATTGATGTGAACAATATAAAGGTATGGGGTGCATTGGAGTTGTTCAATTCAAAATTTGGTGCGAACTTTGTTATTCGTGGCCGAACAATAACAATCGGTACTGCCGGTATTGCTGTGGGCAATATTTTCAAGTATGGACGTGGAAACGGTTTGTACGAAATTCAACGTACAGCCGATGCGGATCAACAGATTATTACGCGATTGCGTGCATACGGTAGTACAAGAAATATGCCTAACCGGTATTATAATAAGCTCTCAAACAGTTCTCTTACCAATTATTTGCCGAATAACATGGCCGTGGAAAATCTGATGTTACCTGATTTTCCTAAGACAACGCTTGATCCATATATTGACAGTAAGAATATTGCTGTGCTTGGCATTCGGGAAGGGAGTGTTTATTTTGACGGTACCGGTGGTTTGGAGGAAATATGTCCTTCAATGGAAGGTATGACCGCCGAACAGTTGAAAGATGCAGGTATTTATGTATCATTGGATGCCGGGGATAATGGCAATCTTGACGAAGTGGCTGATGCCGAACAACTGACAGATGATGGTACAATGGATAGCCTGAAGGAAGGTGAAGATGTCCCACCTTTTACAATAACGCTAAAAGATGTTGGTTTCAATATAAACGATTACCTGACTTCTGAAACAGCCACCATTAGCATGAAAAACGGCATGTGTGGTGGCCGGGATTTTGAAATAACCAAATGTGAGAAGAAGGGCAATAAATATGTGCTGACTTGTAACCGTGTATATGATGAAAGTCTGAAATTATATTTCCCATACAAGGATTACAATATAAAGTCCGGTGACAAGTTTGTCCTGCTTTATATTGATATGCCGGACGTTTATATTCAGGCCGCTTCACAACGGTTGCTTGCTACCGCGAAAAAATATCTTGCAAAGAATGACTATGTGCGCTATTCGTATGAACCGAAGGTGGATGATATTTTCATGGCACGCCAACATGATGAGGCTGTTGCAAGGGGGGAAGCAAGCATACATGATACTTTGAAAGAAGGGGACTTGATGCTATTCACTGATAGCGATCTTGGTATTGAAGGCAGCATCATTATTGATACCCTTATTATCAAAGAGGGAGAAGATATGATACCGAAGTACACTATGACACTTCGGGAGGAAAAGGCTGTTGGATCGCTTGAAAAAATCCAAAATCAGATAGACTCTATTGCAGGTGGTGGGCAGGGAACCGGTGGCTTGAATACCCAACAGATACAGTCTATCATCCGTTCACTGGGCAATCAGCTTTTTCTTTCGCGCACCCACAATGATACGGCAGCTGGGCTTATCGGCTTCTTAGCCGGTGCTATCTTTGGTGCAAGCGGTTTTGCAGAGGGTTTGACCGGCTTTGGGGCGAAAATAGACAGCATGGGACGTGGGTATATGGAAAGCCTCACGTTACGCAGGTTTTTAGAGGTGCCGGAATTGCGTTTTAACCGTGCTGAAATTGTGCTTGGTGACAAATGGCGTTCTCCCGGTGCTGGAATTATAGAGAGTGTTGAGCCTGATTATGATGCTGATGGTAACTTGCTACGTTCCGGGACAATAAGTTTGAAATTACAAGACGGTGAAATAGGTGCTGTGGCTGTGGATGATATTTGCATGGGGTATTTCCATGACTATGAAACGCCGGGGAATAATGCGGTATCTGATATAGATGATAGCCGTGGCAACCGTATGTTTGCCGGTTTCTGTACAATCTATTTTCGTATTACAGAAATATTGGATGCCGGAACAAACAAAAGGTTTCGCTATGTGCTTCGTGGTGTTTCTGATCGTTGGCAATATTCTTTCCATCCGTGTGAGGCTTTGCATTTTGTCGCTTATGGCAACTTTACAAACAAGGAACGCCAGACTTCCGCTTATGAGACGAGGACATACCGCCGTTTCTTGGTAGGGGTAAATGACTGGGAGTTTACAAAGAGTATGGTTGCAATGCAGGATGGGGATTTGAGCAATCTCAACATCTTCGGGTTGGATATGACCGGTTATTCTGCTTATCTGAATAACATTTATATGACCGGCACAATCGAACAGTTACAGATAGATGCACCGGTACGCATTGAGATTGATACGCAAGGTGACAATTTTCTTGCTTATGGTGAATCAATGGAAATTACTTGCAAGGTCTTTAAAGGTTGGGAGGATATTACAGACACAGTTAGACAATGGGCTATCCGAAGGGATAGTGGAGATACCGCCGATGATGAAGCTTGGAATATCAAGCATAAGGATTTCAACGGTTCAATAACGATACATAACACAAAGGAAATTAGTGATTTAGGAAATAATTCAGTAACAGTGGTAAGTACCTTGTTTACCATAACGGCAACAAATGATACTGCATCAGTAGAAGCAATTGTGACGATATGATAGAGAGTGAAAAGAAAAGAATCAGAAAAGAGTTTCAACCGCTTACGATTGCAGTAAGCTTGAAGATAATGACACCGAACAGTCCGGCCAATCAGGTCTATAATCCGGTGGCAAATGAATATGATCCTGACCGTGGGGTTACTCCACTGGTGATTTTACCGGAAGTCATAGCGAATGCCGCTGACGGTAGCTGGGATATGCCTTATGTTAATTCTTTGTTGGCAGAAATGAACTGGTTTGCTAATGGAGAGAATATTTCTGCAATCAGTTCATGGAATGGGAAGTACAGTATAGATACGGTTGGAGATACACGCGGTGCCATTACCATAAGCAGAAATGTGGCTCCGGGTGAAAGTTTTGAGTTGTATTTTGAAGGTCTGATAGCTGATACCCGGCTTGGGGTGAATATTCCCGTTAAGACTGACTCTATCATGTTGACAACGGTAGATAAGAGTGAAGATACCTACGGTTTGTCTATTGGGGATAGTCAGATAATCCAGTACAATCCATTTCTTGACAAGCTTTTGTTGTATGATTACAAGGTAGCCAACAATTTGATTTCCGCATCTACGGCCAATAGGAATGCAGCTTTGGATGAAAATTCATACGAGCGCACCATTCCACTTATGGTAACAAAGGGAGTGAATAAAATAACTACCGGATATACAATTGAACTTTATCAGGTGAACAGCATATCAAGTCAAACAATGCTGACTACCGCAAACCATGAAATAGTGGCTTTGTCCTTAACCAGCCTGATAATGGACTTGCGTTTGGTCGAGAAGGGGGATTACTTGCTGTTGGTGAAGGTTGGTGGAAAGGAGGTTGCAAGACAGCAATTCTCCGTCAATCGTGTTTATCCAAAATTTACGTGCATACCGGCAAGTCAGGCTTCCATCAATCCTGATGAAATCCTGCATAGGAATATAGCTATGGTACAGTGGAATGGAGAAATTGTGCCGATACCGGCACCGATTATCCGCATGGTATGGTTTACGGACAGTGCAAATAAGACCGGGGTACAATGGCAGGAGGGGGAAAAAACTGTGATAATGTTGGATGGAACCGGTATTGGTGAAACTTATCTTGACGATTGGTTGGACGTGTACATTAAGGCCGAGCAAAAAAAGGCTTTCTCTGTATTGACTGATGGGACAAATGAATATACGGACAGTAACGGGAACATATATATAAATAATTGATATGAGGTATGTTGTAGCAAATAAGGAAAAGGCTTTGGATGCCGGGGTTCTGTTGTTGGGGCACTTGGTAAAGGGAGAATCCATCATCTTGAATGAAAAGGAGGTAATGTGCCTGCCTTCTCTTGATGGAGAACTGGAAGATAGAATACTGTTGTTGGACGGTATCGTTTATACTAATACAAGCATGAATCAAATTATATCAGAAGGAGGTTGGGAATATGGCAGAAAATTATAGTGCCCAAAATAGCATCACGATTAAACGTCTTCGTTCCAATGACAGCCTGATGCTGACTTTTGAAAATAATGGCATTCCATTGTTTCAGGCCGTAGATGAAGAAAGTGGGGCTGTCTCTCCTGATTGGAGTATAGCTGCGAATCAGCCGGTACGGACACCCAAAGTAACTTCGGCACGTGGGTTGGCGGTCAGTTTGTCTGGTCATAGTTGGGCTTACAATGGAGTGGCTTTAAATTTTAACGGTGCGGAAAGTGGAGGTTGGAAAAAAGACAGTACGGGCAAATTCTCTTTGAATTCCAGTACCGGTGCCATTAAAATTGTCGGAAACTTGGCAAGCAAAACGAATATTGCAGGAGATACATTGACTTATTCATGTGTCGCTTCTACGGCAGGTGTTGAGTATAATTTGACCGGGGAACTGCCTATTGCCATTCAGAATATGGGAGCCAGCTCTTACTATCTTGCTATTCTTGCAAGTACCGAACAGTTAACAAGCAAAGTAACAAGTTGTACTCTGACTACCAAGCTGTATGCCGGTGCCAATGCCATTACCGATTACTATATAAAATGGTATAAGGACACGGCGGCTTGGACTGATAAGAACGGACAGAAAAGTGTAACTGTTACCCGTGGTGATGTGGACGGTACCCAGTTATTCATAGCAGAAGTTTATCAGTCTTCAAGTGCTTCACAACCGATAGCACGTGCCGGGGTACGTATCATTGATACGGCAGATGAATTTCAAATTGTATGTTATATAACTTCTTCCAACAAAGAGGTTGATACCGGACAACCCGTTACAGTAAGTGCCAAGATTGTAAATATGACTACGGGGTCAACTTATACTCCTACTTCCGCATCGTGGACTATGGATGTGATGGATAAGGAAAACTGGAAGAGTTTGAAACATTCTACAACAAATTCTATATCTGTAACAACAACGGAAACTGACAGAAACGGGACTCAATATGATGTTGATGTTTTGGCAGAATGTCATTTTAATTAACATAAAAACAAAATAATATTATGGCAACTAAAGGATTAGGAAATGAAACATTGGTGACCTCCATTCTGCGTTCCAATACAGTATTGGTGGAAGTTGGTGGTAGTGTCAGACGCATTACCGTGGAAAACTTCATGAATGCTATTAATAATGGTGACGAACAAATGTTGAGGCAGGTGGCTTGGGGGATTCCAATCAAACAATCAACCCAAAGTAGCACGAACTATGGTGTGATAGGTAATACAGCCGCATGGACAGAATACAAGTTGTATTGTGGCCGTTATCTCGTAACGAATGATGGAAGGGCTGCTAAAATGTCCCCTACCAATAGTGCGGTGTTTGCTGATGGTACTGCGGTGGATGAAACCAAAGGGCATGTGATGTGGATAGGGCCACGTTTGTATTATCGTGTACAGACTGACAGTGTAAGTGGTGTACCAGTCTTATGGCTCTCGATGCTACCTATTGGCGGTGAGTTTATTGGTGGGGCAAATGGTGGAATGTATAACTGTATCGGTGCATACAAAGGCTCCATGTCAGGTAGCGCACTTGTTTCACGTTCAGGAGTTGCACCGGCAGGCAGCAAGACAATCAACGCATTTTGGAATGCTGCACAAGTGAACGGTAAGGAATGGGGACTGACCGATTACGATCAGAGAAAGCTTATTATTATGTTGGGGCTGTCCCAGTACGGAGATACCAATATTCAAGCCAAACTTGGTTATGGTGTGGGTGGTAGCTCCAGTAAAGACTTGTGGGCTGCTGCGGCAGCATTGCAAACTGGCGCAACAAAGAGTCTCGGTGACAATTGGGGCAAAATAGCTATTTCTGTGGTGAATGGAAGTAATACTGGAGTGGATTGTTCACGGGTGAACATGATGGGTATAGAAGATCCTTATGGGTGGCAGTGGGAATTTCTGCAAGGAGTATTTTGCGGTAGTTCCAACAATAGTGCTCAAAGTGGAACGGAAATTTTCATTTACAAAGGAAACCGTTTACCGACTACTGCTGAATTAGCTGCGCATCCAAATGGTGAATACAGACAAGCTACCCGTCAGACAGCTTCCGGTCAAGTGCAGGAAATAATTCTTGGGGAGCATTTTGATATTTTCCCGAAAAAGATTGGTGGAAACAGCACTTCTTATTGGGCTGATTATTCATGGGCAAACACTACTGGGCAGCTGGTTCTTTGGGGCGGTGCTGCGAATACCGGTGCGAATTGCGGCCTCGCTTGTGCGTACTCGGTTGACGTTTGGTCGACCTCGATTGCGAATATCGGCTCTCGCCTTGCGTATTTTGGGAATTTAACATTTGTTAGCGGTGCATCTTTGATGGCTGCATAATAGATTTTGAAATATTAGTTCTTTGAATTTCAATTAATTAAAACCCGTCCACCTTCTCGTTTTACGGCAACGGATAACGGGACGAAAGCCGAAAGGCGTGGACGGTTGGCAGAGGGGAACAAGAGCTGGTTCTTTGGGGCGGTAATGCGAATAACGGTGCGAATTGCGGCCTCGCTTATGCGAACTCGAATAACGATTGGTCGAACTCGAATGCGAATATCGGCTCTCGCCATACTTATTTATCGTAGAGTAATCTGCGAGTTCTCCGAGCCATGACCTTGCAGGATTTATATCGTTGCAACGTAGTAATCAATTGGTTACGATGTCAGAAAATCAAGAATGCGGAAAGGTTGCCCAATTTGCGAAAGGCAACAAGCGGTGTTAGTAGGTTGGTTCTCGAAAGCTCCGGGCGAATTATTCAAGCAAGTAAAAACAGCTTGCAGTTATCGGAATAATTAAAATAGTCTGAACAAGACAAAATTGGAAGTATGGTGTAAATTTTAAAACAAAGCAGCAGTGAATATTGGAAGAAGTGATATTGATTGGAAGAGTCTATCGCATAATGAAATTGATAGAATTATAGCGGAAAGGATAGAGGCTGACAATAAACGGATAGAAGCAAACGGTGGAAAGAAATCTAAAAGAGCCGGGTATATTCTTGAACGTATAGCAGAGATAAATAATTTACGTGAAGCGGACAAAGAAGCACAAGATGGGAAGGTTAAGAAAAACCGCTTTATCAGGCGGCATAATCTACACCCGGAAGAAGACCTCCGAGCTTTGCAGTTGATGATCCTGACATTGGATTTTCCGGCACCGGATTATAGCGTAATGAGAGTAAAAAGTGATGCAGGAAAGGTTCGAGATATTGTCAAACAGAAATATTTCCCGTGGCGTATATTGCACCATGCAATTATGAGGGTGATTGAAGAAGATGTTTATAGAAATTTGATTTATGATACAAGTGCGTGTATCAAGGGAAAGGGATTACATTTTGGAGTAAGGAGAATGAAACGTTTTCTTCACCGGTACCCGGAATACAAATGGTTCGTAAAGACTGATTTCAAAAAGTTCTATCAAAGTATTCTTCATGAGCTTATTGTTGCTGCATTGAGAAGGAAATTCAAAGATGAACGATTTATTAAATTGATCGAGATAGCTGTTTTATCGTATGACAGCGGAACAGAGTTAGTTGACGTATTGGAGAATGAAGTTGAACGGAAGAAGAGGTGTTCCGATTGGAGCATTTACAAGCCAACCTATCGGGAATTTTGCGGCAAGCCGGATAGATCATACAATGAAGGAGAAATATCGTGTCAAATGCCTGCATAGATATTGCGATGATAATGTTATGCTGGCTCGTTCTAAGGCCGAAGCGTTGTTTCTTATTCGTGCGTATGAACGGGAAAGTGCAAAAGTTGGGTTGGTAGTTAAAGCAAACAGTTGTATTGCTCCGATAGGAACAGAAACAAAAAATGGGAACAAAAAGCATAGAAAGCGAAAACGTAGTAAGAGGAAGAAGGATTAACTTTTTGGGCTATTGCTTCACGAAAGATAATGTTCGGATGCGTAAAAATATGAAAAAGAACTTTGCCCGAAAGGTGAAACGAATAAAAAGCCGGAAACGTAACCGCGAGATACGAGCTTCATACTGGGGCTGGTGTAAGTGGGGAGATTGTAAGAATTTATGGAGAACAATAACAAATAATGATATGAGTTTTGCAGATAAAGGTATCAAACAGAGTGGTAGAACAAAGGACGGAAAGAAGTTCTTCGATGTAAAAGAGACAAGATTGATGGATATTCTCAATGTCCCTATAACAGTGGTGGACTTTGAAACGAATGTGAAGACAAAGCAAGGTGAAGGTAGATATTGTGTTCTTTTTGAACAGAACGGACAACGTAGCAAATTCATAACGAACTGTTACAATCTGAAAGATGTGTTGGATCAGGCTCGCGAAGCGGAGAATAACGGTCAGAAGATTTTTCCAGTGGAAAATGTGATTGTCAAGCGGCGTTCGTTAGGTGACGGGAAGAGTGCTTATTATTTTGAAGAATAATTATAAAAATGGAGGTAATTTATGAAAAGTTATGGAACTCTTGTAGGAGAACTGCCGACTGGTATTGAATTTGTAGTTGAAGGTGCGTTGCTACGCATTTACTTCGACTTTGAGAGAAGAGAAGCTGTTCAAAAGGCCGGTTCGGAAGATGTGGTGGTTGAAGACCAGTATGTCTGTGAAAACGTGGATGTTGAAGGGGAACATGATTATGACAGTATTGTAAGTGCCATTATCATGGAACGTTATGATGCGAATAAACGTGATGCCATTTTCGCCAACTTGGAAATGGCACGTGATATGGCTTCGGAACTTGACGAAGGTAAGCGTGCCGAATATCTGAAAGAATACACTGATTATCAGAGTTATCGTATCAAGGCTAAGGAGATCGCAAAAGAAGTATTAGCAAAATTGAAGTAATCCGGTATGGAGGCGCAAGGGCATATATTAATACGAAGAAAGGCCAAAAATGGAATTGACGGTACTAATGGGGAACCGGGGAAAAACGGGCTGCAAGGCTGTATTCTCCGGCAATCCGAATGGGCTAAAGGCATAGAGTATCGCAATGACGAGGCTTTGACTTCCGGTACCCGGTACTTGGATATTGCAATTGTGACTACCGGTGCTAATACGTTTAATGCGTATAAATGTCTGAAAACTCATACGTCCAGTGATTCCATTCCGGTGACAAATACAACTTATTGGCAGAAGTTTAATTCTTTGGTGCCAGTGTACACTCCGCTTATCATGGCTCAAAATGCTATTCTACGGTTCATGCAGGGTAATCAGCTTTTGATAATGAAGGGCGATAATAAAACGGTTGCAGCAGGTCTTGTTGGTGGTGACTATCCGTTATGGGTTGGAGCTACAACACCGACTGATGCGCCATATAAGGTGAGTATAGCAGGGAAACTCTATGCGGCTGGTGCGGTTATTTCAGGTGACAGCACTTTTGAAGGTACATTGAAAGGTGTATCAGGCTCTTTTACAAGGTTGAATTGCGTGAATGCTGCTGGTGATGCGGTTGGAGGAATCAGCTTTGGAAGTGATGGAAGAATGTGGTTTGATGGTGATATGTATCATCAAGGTACTAAGGATAACCGGTCATTACGTTTCTACACTTCTGACTTATGGTGTAGAGGCGTGTTTGGCGCAAGGGAAAGAAGCATTATGGTAGTTTACGGCTCCTATGCCTATGTGTACACAAAAGGTGCTGATAAAACCGGTACTTATATACCTTTGACTTCCGGGACTTCCTCTGCTAACGAAACTTATTATACAGTTCCTTGCTATTCGCCAAGATACGATTATAACGGTGAAACTTCGGGTTTTCCAGTTGATACGGTTATATTTAGAATAACATCGAATGTAACCTACCGTTATCTTTTGAGTCTTGCCGTCACCCAAAGGATATTCGTGGTTAATGCAAATGACAATTATAATAATGTTCAGATATATGCGAATGGAACAAAGCAAACATTGAATGGCGGTTCCATGCACCATTGTATGCAGTTGGTGGATTTTATGTATCCGTCACCGAACTCTGACTGGTTGGGAAGAGGACTGATGTTCGGTGCTTCAAATGATAATGATTGGAAGTGATTATGAAAAGGATAAATTTTGAAAGAATTGAGATATTTGTTGATATTGATAAGACGAGATGTTCCGTTGAGAACTACAAGAAGGATTTTGCCAATATCATTTATCAACTTGGCAGGGGAATAGAGGCTCATGCCCTCGCATTTAAAATATTCAACTCCAATGGAGAAATTGAGTATAACGATGAAGAGTGTAATATGATTAAGGAATACGCAAGTTTATGTTCCCCAGCCTTTATTGATGCTATCAACAAATTACTATTGGAATAAAAATAATAAACGCAAACACAAAAGGATATGAACGACATTATTGAAACATTCATTCACGACCATTTGTTTTTACATTTGGTTTTGATAGCGGTAAGTATGACAGCTATCATAATCGCAATGGGGATAGATTTTATTTCGGGGATTCAGAAGGCCAAACAGCGTGGGGAACTTCGTACCTCGAAGAAGTACAAAATGACAGCGACAAAAGCGAAGAAATATTTTAATCCGTTTCTGACACTGGTTATGATTGACCTTATATGTTGCATCGTCATTCCATTTCCAGTATTCGCTATGTTATGGGCGGTTTATTGCGTTTTCTGTGAGTTCAAATCGGTACGTGAGAAATCATGGGAAAAGGCCGAGCTTCGGAAAGCGGAAAAGACCATGAGTATAATCATTGAGAATAAGGACGATATAGCACGACTGGCCGCACAAATATTGTTTGAAACACAAAAAGAAAAGGAGGATAAAAATGACACGGGGACTACGGAATAATAATCCGTTAAATATACGGAGAAATAATACGAAATGGCAGGGGTTGTCTGCAACACAGACAGATAAAAGTTTCTTTCAGTTTAAAACTATGGCATACGGTTATCGTGCTGCTTTTAAAACTCTTCAAACTTATATTCTTAATAAGTATGATACTGACAAAGACGGCACGGCCAATGAACTTGAAGATGTTATTATGCGATGGGCACCGCCATGTGAGAACAATACTGAAGTGTATATTGCCACAGTCGAAAAGCGTTCAGGCATATCTCGTCATACAATTCTGAACAGAAACAACCGGGAACAACTTATTGCGGTGGTGGCTGCAATGAGTTATGTTGAGAATGGTGTTCCTGCAAACATGGATGAGGTAAGGAAAGGTTGGGAGTTGATATAGGAAACAAACATATAAACACATAGAAGATATGGCAAACTTGAATTTTACTCTTAAAGAAGAGGATTGGTACGAAAGCCAACCTATACAGTTATCTACTGGGAAATTTGCTATTAGCATCAATTTTGGAGATGCAGCAAACAACAGAGTTGTTGTGTACAAAAGTTCTAATGGAAAGGATTATGTACCTTACAAAACAGCACTTGGGGTTGGAGAGTTCTGTGATATGAATGTCGACGGGTTGATAGCCGGACAATATGTTATGGTAGGATGTAATGAACTTCCTATTTCATCTTCATTTTTGGAAAGTTCTGATGGTAGCAGCAGTGCGAGCAAATCGGATATTTTAGCAGAAAGCGGACGTGCTCAACTGGCAGAGTCCCAACTGGAACAGTCCATAAATGCGGTGAAGACCGCTTTGGATGAATTGGTTGGTACTGTTGATGCGACTACGGCCATTGACACCTTCAATGAAATTGAAACCTTCCTTGCAGGAGTAACCAATGAAAAAACTCTGACTGGAATGTTGGCTGTTACTGATGGAAAGGCCGTGACCGCACAAACAACGGCTGATGCTGCAAAAAGTACAGCTCAAACAGCTCTTAGCAAAGCCACTGCCAATGAAACAAAACTTAATACAATACCTGAAATGCCGGAGAATGACGGTAAGATATATGGTTTCTGTAATGGTGCATGGGTAGTTATTGCGGAAGTTGGTAAAAATGTATATACAGATTGATTATGAGATTGAAGATAGGTATAGGAGTAATCTTTGTGTTACTCCTTGCGGCAACCTTTTTGATGTACCGGTTGTGGCAGGAAGAGAAGAAGGAAAGTGCCCGACTTTCAGATAATATGAAAAGTCTCTGTACTGGGCTTGAAGAATATAAGATTAGGGATAGTCTAAATGTGGTTGAAAACCATGTTTTACGGCTTAACATAGAAGAATTGAAAGAGCTGCGGAGTGCGGATGCAAAACTAATAAAAGAATTGAATCTGCGTCCAAAAGAAGTCGAATATATCACAACCACAAAAGTTGTCACTAAAGACAGTATTGTATTTGTTCTGAAAGACAGCTGTTTCAATTATTCAGATAAATGGGTGGATTTTTATGCAAATATTCCTGACAGCACATTTACTTATGAAGTGAGAGACAGTCTTTCAAGTGCGATAAGCCGGATATATAAACACAGGTTCCTATGGTGGAGATGGGGGACAAAGGGGTATAAACAAACGATAGTCAATCATAACCCACGAAGCAAAATCGTTTATAATGAAATTGTAAAGGTGGAACATTAATTAATAAGAAGGGAGCCGAAATGCTCCCTTCTCCTTTTTCTTTAGAAAGGCAAATCGTCTTTTTGTTCCCCAAAATCCACTGGCGGTTGAGGTATGGCAGTTTGTACGGGTGCCGCGGTGGATGATGCCCCCTGATAATAAGTTTGGGGCTGTTGCGCTGCGGTAGGCTGTCCTGGATTACGGAGTGTTGCTTTCCAGCAAGTAATGGAGTTAAACCATTTTCCTTGCCATTCATTCGCATTAATATCTATTTCAATATCAACGTCTTGCCCGACTGCTAATCCAAAATTCTGAATATTGCTATTCATTACTGAAAAAGCGACTTTTTTAGGGTATTGGCCGGGAATTTCCAAAACGAAATCTTGTCTTTGCCAGTTGTTACCATTTTTTGAGACACCCGATTGTATCGGTTGTGCCACAATAATTTTTCCTTCTAATTTCATTGTTCGCTTATAAATAGTTAAACACTATATGCCCGGCCTTTTCAAGTTTACGGGCATAATCTAACATTCTTTCTTTAGTGCTGAAACTTTCATCATTCCACCAAATGCCAAATCTTTTAATCTGACACTGATAGCGTTTGTCTCCTAATAGATTCTCGGATATTCCTATACGATATTTTGCCATTTTTATTCATCATCCCCAGCCGGATTTAACTTGTCTGACTCATTGATTGCGCGGCTGATAATATCACAATCAGTAAGTTTTCGTTGTATGATAGCCATCCCCCTTTTGCAATTATCACTTTGATTGAGGTCACAATACCCTCCCTTATATAAAATATCAGAAAGTTCGTCCAATACTTTAAGTGTGTCAGTGAGCCGGAGATATGTTATTCCGGTTACTTCTTTGTTGTATGGACGGACTTCTTCTATCCGTTTGTCAAGGGATAGACAAGCAAGCTCTGCCATACATCTTGTAAGTTCTACTTTGGCAAGTAAGGCACTGTTTTCAATCCGGCATTTGTCAAATTCCAGTTTAATGGAGTATTCCATTTTAAGCAGATCAGGTTGTACTTCATCTGCAATATACTGGTTAGCATCAGCCATGAAAAAAGCCCGGTGTCCAGCTATTTTATTGATTTTCTTTTCATATTGAAGCATCAACTGTTCCAGTTTATTTCCTTGCTGCTTTACGCGGAAACGACAAAGCCTTGATTTACGTAATTCACTTAACATTTCTACAATTAAGGAACAAACTATGTCATTGGTGAACAATATGTTATATATTGCTGCCAGTGTGATATTTTCAGCTTTTAACTTCTTGTCTTTTATATCACCTATTTTTCTTTCCATAAGTTCATGAAATCTTTATAGACACATGGTAGTGCAAAGATAAGGACAAACGTCTCAACAATCAACTTTATTAATTGTCCGGTTCCTATATCAATCCATTCTGTTTTTATTATAATTCATTTTGGCTTCAATGAGTGAATCAATGTCACATTTGAAATGATGTAGTGTACTTAGGGCAACAATGATTACATCTGCCAGTTCTTCTTCTACATCTAAATACTCTTTAATATGTGGAGATTTCTCACCCGTACACTCAAAGACTTCGGCAACTTCTTCAAGCAGATCGCGGTGAAGATTGTTGTTGCTATCATTGTCGGGATCAATCTTTCCACGTCTTACGGCACATTCATAAGCTTTCTGCGCGATCTCATTTAATTTTCCCATTATCAATATGTTTTATCCAGTTATTATCTTTCTCCAAAAACCATAGCCAGCCATTTTGGGGCTTGATTTTTCGTTTTATATACCGGCGAACTGTGGCATAATTCAGATTTAGCTTTTGGGCGGCTTGGGTTATTGAATCGAATCTATACCATTTGCCTTCGGGAGTGATTGCGATACACGCAAAGGCATGGGCGTTTCCATTAGACCAATATCTATGTCCTTTCAAAGCCTCGCTGTGTCTTTTTCTTATTTCAACAGCTCTCTCTTTGCCATAGTATTCTTCATAGGTTTTTCCTCTTAATCCGTGGTGATAGCCTTTATTGAAAACATTATGTCCGTTGACAACCCGTGTGACCGGTATTTCAGGGTCTAATCTTAATTCCATATTATTCCTTATTTTTGTAATTGTCTCTTCTCATTTGGTGATAGCGATAGTACATGGATAAGTCGAGTTTACGAATGAAGTTATCATCCGCTTTCATGTCAGAAACTTTTTGGGCAGGCTTGGCTACCTCAAAGAAAATTCTCTTTACCGCATATCTTCCCTTTTCAAGAGTATAACATTGCACTGATCCTTCATAAGCATAAATAAGCCCGGCGAAATCAGGGACTTCATCGGGCTTTATCAAACCTTTCGGTACTATATAATAAAAATAATTGGTACGTTGACCGGAAGTGACAACATCAAACTTGTTCTTGCCATATTTATCACTTTTCTTTTTGTCCTTATGGAAATCACATCTGCTTACTTTTACTTCATATTCATAAGTCAGGCGTGACCGGGTAACTTCCAATAAGTCAGCTTCCCATTTCCCGACAAAAATATTGGGAAAGATGCGGTTTCCTTTTTTATCACGAAAAACATGATCGCAAAAGCCTTGTATAATATCAAGTGTTTTCATCTGATCTTTGCATGTTCCTTATCCAGTTCATACTCAAAAAATCCTTTTGCTTTATCGTAGAGTTCGTTTTTTATATCAGAAAAGTACATAGCAGTGTTGAATGCTTTTAATGCTGCCTCACGAGCTTTTTTCTTATAATATCCTGCCCGTTTGACTGCATTCTCTTCTTTTCTACGTTCTTGCTGTTCCAAATACCGGTCAACCGCTTCTCGTCCCCAACGGAACATGTCTTCTTTATCGGCAAAGGTGGCAGATTCTTCACGGATTAGCCTTTTCTCCGAGGAAATGACATAAGCTGATATTCCTTTGTATCTACGAATGGAAACGGCTATGTCGAAACCTTTATAATTTTGCTGTTCAACATAGCCGCCAAGAGTATAAGGGAAGTCTGTCTTTTCTATCATACAGCTTTGATATTGATTAGTGGCACAATTGTATCAATAATATCTACCGTAGGTTCTATAAGCTCTTTTATTTCCTGAACATTTTTGTATGCCATAGGACTTTCATCCAATGTCCCTTCACATACGGAAGTGGAATACACTTTGCTCATTTGGGTTTTGAATGCGTCCATTGATAATCTTTCTTTAGCTTCGGAACGGGAGTATAAGCGTCCTGCACCATGTGGTGCAGAATAGTTCCAGTCTTTGTTTCCCTTACCACGACAAAGAAGAATACCGTCTGCCATATTCATAGGAATCACAACGTAATCATTGGCGTATGCGGCAATAGCCCCTTTACGGATTATCATATCATCAAAGCTGATATAGTTATGGACTGTCTCAACGGATATTGCAGCGTTCCAGCCCAAAGCTCTGATTATACGTTGTATAATCAACTTGCGGTTGAATGCGGCATATCCTTGTGCGATCACCATGTCACATAAATAGTGGAGCATTGCTTCATTTGTGAGATACCCAGAATATTCGGTAAATTTTTCCTTCAAACGTAGTATTTCAGTTTGCATGAATTGTGGCTCAACAGTGGACTTCAAGCGTTGAATTTCATTAGAAAAAGCCTTTTTGTCAAATTTTGCTATTTCTGCATGGAATTTACAGACCTTCACACCAAAGTTGCGCGATCCGGTATGTATTGTAAGAAATATATTATTGGTTGACTCGGCACGCCCCAGTTCTATAAAGTGGTTTCCACCTCCCAATGTACCTAAAGAGTTGTAGAATGCGCCTTCATTTATCCCCACCTTCTTACAAAGTTGTGATACATATTCTTCATTAATAACTGGTTTGGTTAGTTGGTATTTAGAGCAGAACTGATCCATTCTGATAGATAAGAAGGTAAACAAATCTTCCTTTTCTTGTTTGGATAAGGGTTGTTGGTTAATCTCAAATCCCATAGGTATGATGGAACGGATTGCATGATTAATGTCCGGGAAAGAACCTTCTGTTATTGCGTTTTCAATTTCTACACACAACATTCCACAACCAATATCCACTCCGATATGATTGGGGTTGACACGATCTGTAACTGGCATGGTGAATCCAATCACTATATCTACTCCTTGATGGGTATCAGGCATAATACGAACCGGAACACCAGTCGTAACCGGATTGTTCAAAATGTTTTGTATCGTTCCAATAGCTTCATTTTCTATTGTATTTGCAAATATTTTACAATCTTTGCCGAATTTTCCTTGTAATTCAATCATAATCAAATCTTTTCGTTAAGTTTTTCAAGAAGTTCATTCGCACAGTTCTTTGCGTATTCTTCATCTTCATCATGAAAGGACTTGACTGTTATCCAAATCCCTGCAAATTTAACTTGCACTTTGTAATCAGGAAGAAGGTATTTCTCTCTGTTTCCGCTGCGATTATCTTCTACGAAGGTAGTCGTTTTATTAATTCTGTACTGTTTCATCATTATTTATTTCTTTAGAGTGGCAATTTCTATCAAGTATCTCAATGCACTGTTTAATCCCAGTATCAAATCCTTCTTTATAGTCTTTGGTATGCTCACCTAAAACATATATAGTCATTGACAGCCAAAATAGAAGTATGCCAACGGATTTATACCAGCATGGTAAAGATATAGAAAAGGGTTTTAAGGTGATAGAGAAATCACCGATCCACAGAAGACCGGCAATGAGCATGAGTAAATATAAGACTTTCATCATTTATCATTGTTAAGTTCAACATATTTGCCTTGTAAAGAGCAGTTCCTTAAAATTTCGGCATTTTCCCGGCCAAATGCAATAAGAACACTACCGCAACCGGGGCTGTCCCCACGTGTTCCATCGGGACGGAAGAATTTTATTCGATTTCTCAAAAACATCATACCAGTTGCTTTCGTGAAGATGATGTCTTGAAACTTATTGCTGTCACACCGGTTAAAAAGTAGTGCTATACCGTTGCCGTGTTCTGCCAATTTCTCTACAAACTGCCATATAAGCGGTTTGGAGTACGGAGGGTTAAGCCAAATTCGCCCCCCCCCAATTTTGTACAAGACCATTGTCCTGCTTGTTGTACATGATTTTTGCAGTAGGCCAAAGAGGGTGCATGGGAGCACATGGATCAAGGTCAAATTCACCTAATGCTTCAATGATTTCTCGTGGTGTGTACCATTCATCGGAAGCATTTGCAGATCGTTCAAAAGATGTATTCATGTATTACTTACATTTAGGATTTTACGAATTTCTATATGATCGCAATTTTCATCAGCCTTTTTCAGAATATAAGCAATCTCTTCTTCCTTACTCATGTTCTGTGGACGTTTCGTTGCTTCTGCTCTCAATTCAGAAATAATTTTATCTACTTCGGGATTAGGAGTTTCATATAATTTTTTAAGTTCAGCGGCTCTACGTTTAATAAGTCGCTCTGTCTTTTTGTTTAATTTCATCTTACAACATTTTAAAGTATTCCTTGCATAAAAATCCTTTTCTTGGTGAAAAGTCTTTGAAGTCGCAACTCATGTATATTTCCTTCCTATCAGCCCAATGTGCCATATCTTTCTGCCACTGTGGAATAATTTGGTGTGGATTGTTCAGATCACGAAAGGGTTGACAATGTGGAAGAAAACGGCGGCTTTTAGATTTCCAGTAGTTGACGCGCGCAAACGATTCTTTAAAGTCCATAAGGATGCAATACAAGAAATATTCCCCTTTATATCCATACTTGTCTATTAAAGCGGAAGCACGTTCAACTTCTGCAATCTGTCCCGGTGTATCGCAACCAAAGCGAATACGTTTAATCCATTTTACTCTTGCAAGTAACCGGGCTATTTCATCCGTGATTAAACGGGCATCCAGTCCTTGATTAAAATCCACTTTGACACCCAGTTTGATGATCTTCTCTATTTGCTGCAAGCCATAGTTTGAGGCCAGTATATTATTATCCATAAGGATAGCTTTTTCCGTCCGGCTGTTATTTCCTCAATATCCATATAAGGTGAGATTTTTCCTTCTTTTTTAGGAACAACACACCATTTACACCGATTGGGACACCCACGTGTCAGAAATCCATAGGACAAATTGGAGTCAATATTGTAGATCGAGTAATCAGGCTGAATACGATCAACCTCAACTGGAAGAACTTTTTCAATATCATATCCGGTACCACCTTTTTCTATTTGGTTAGCATTGATATAATAGTTATAGTCGGGTGTGAAAGTGAAAACTTTAGCTGCATATACTTTATCATATTTACATAGTGGATTATACCATTCCACTTGATCGCCTCTTGCTTTGTGGTAAGCACTGATCTTCATAAGTGCTAAATTGGGGAAATTGCTATCAACGGCTAAAATTCCAATATTCATTATTCTTCAAATTTAGGTTTTGGCATCCATGCTATCGGTTCCCATGACGGAGGTATGCTACTCATTGAAGAGTAAATTGGGTTACCTTTGTACGTATCATAGATATAACCATCCATGCAAAACCATACATTGTTGCTATATGTACCGTTAAAAATCGCACCATGTTTACATAGAATGATGATGTCTTCATTTTCATCCGGCAACCGTTCTTTCACTGATACCCACGGAAGTTGTTTTGTCTGCCATCTGGCTCCTTCTTTAAATCCTATTCTAAAACAAGTTATTTTATCCCAGTCAGGATGTACGCCTCCAATTTCATTTACGGCTTCTTCTAATGTCTGCTTCATATTCTATGAATTTAGAATTTAAAATTATTCCATACACTTACGGTATTTAAAATCATAGGTCACATGACCTAAGGCACGGAGAATGCCTACGACATCTTGTTGAAAAGGATTTCCCCGACTATTTGCTACATGATTTTTTGCCATTTTATTTTTAATGCGTATATTTGAACCTCATTTGCAATGTCGCAAATGATTAATTTTTTTAATTATGAAAAATTTAATTAGAAAAAGCATTCTATAGCTTTACTACCGTACGGCTATGGCAATGCTTAAAATTGAATAGACGGTAGGTTGGGACTTTGTGCTAAACTGTGTTGATCTTTTGTAGTGGTTGATTGAAAAAATTATTTAGTACAGCTAAGTCCTTAATTTAGGTGGTTATAGCACAAGGGTTCCACCTCTTTCCATTCCGAACAGAGAAGTTAAGCCTTGTCACGCTGATGGTACTGCATAATTGTGGGAGAGTAGGTCGCTGCCATTTTCTTTTAAGCCTTGTTATCTTTATTGATAGCAAGGCTTAAAACATTTACATTAAAGGTTTATCACCAATAGTTATTTCTTTCATTTTATCAGATCACTTTAATTCATCTTCTAATATTAATCCTCCATTTAGAATATGATTACGCATACCTTCACTCAATGACATTGTTTGCTCCAAATTGGGACGTACCCAATTATAAACTTTCACGTATGACGGTGGAGCCTGCTTTGAAGATTTCGTATGCATCATATCCCCTCCGCATTTACATCTCATGATGAAGGGAGTTACACCTTTGTCTTTGTATAGAGTTACCTTATAATTATTGCATTTATTACATTCATATAGGTTATATTCTCCCCGGCCATCATAAATTTTAGCATCTTCAATACTTGCAACCATACTATTGTATTGTTGAGCTATATTATTTTTACTCATTTAATCTATATTTTTCATTAAACATGGAATCCGCTTCTTGAAACTGTTTTGTGAAGCGATTCTTTTTATAATCTCTTGGTGCAGTACATCCAGTTAACAAAACAAGGAGTGTACAGATAAGTAGTATTTTCTTCATAATATTTTTATTTATTCGCATAGTCCATGAAACATACTCATGCAGGCATATCCACCTTCCGGCTCGAACATATCAGGGGTATGTTCTTTAACGTACTCCAAAACTTCCTCTACATAAGGATATTGTTTGTTTTTACAGAATCTTTGAGGTATGTATGATGGAGGAAAGAAGGAATGTCCCACGTTTTTCTCTGCTTGAATCAGACGTTGACACATTTCAGGATCGTTTTTGGCTATAAGTTCAATTTCTTTATGCCGACACATGATACACGGGAAACATCCAACACGTGAGAATCCACGATAATACAATGGATTCGGTTTCTGCCCTGCATCCAGTATGCAATCTATAACTTGCTGTGCACTCCATTTGAAGATCGGTCTTAGAACAGAAGCGTCAAATTGGGAACACCATTCTTTGACATCCTTACTTCGGTAGTTTTCAGTTCTTCCTTTCTTATTAGGTTGAAAATACGATTTGAAGTACATACATTCCTCTTCCATTGCCGCACGTGCTGTACTTTCTCCGGCTCTGATACCTTGTATAATAATGCAGCTTTCTTTCAAAGAAAGTACATAATCAATCATTGGCTTCATTTTTAGTTCACTGGTACAAAACCGTGCATTCGTGGAAGGAAATCTTTTCTTGTGAACTGCCAAAGACACAAAATCGTATTTTGATTTGAGAGTTATAAGTCTTACTCCCATTTGCAGACAAACATCATTCACATGTTTATATGTGTCAGGGTGTTCCCAGCCGGTGTCACAAAACACAGCGGTTAAATTCCCCCCCCCCATATTGTTTGAAGGCTTGGATCAAACATGCTTGTGAATCCTTACCACCTGAAAAACTTACTAATATTTTCATTTTTATGTCATTTCAATTTTTACATATTCATTTTTATTAATCCCGGCACTACCTTTGGGAGAATACACTAATCGGCCTCCATTATCCAATATCTTTTGTACATCTTTCATAGCTTGGTGTGCTTGGGTATAGTCTTTGTATTCTTGGTGGCCTATTGGGTATTTACAATATCTTCTGCCACCGTCAGGCATGATGCTGATACCGAATACTGTTTCACAAGTTTTTCGGTTGAAATTCTGTTGAGTCCTTACTTTCATTTTTTTTGATACATTTTCCCAGTTTAAGTATAAATACACATTCGTTATCCGGTGCTCCCCAATTGGTGTTACCAACTCCGATGGTTATAGATTCAAGTTCAAAAAGCATTGTCCGTTTGGTGTAGCCAAAACGGAAGCGAACATGAGTGTATTCTTTGGGGTGAAAGCCGTTTCCACGTGTAATACAAGAAAAACAAATACCTTTCTTACAATAGAAACCTGTCTTTTCATAGGAATTGCGACCTCCACATTTTGCTAATCTTCCGATCCAGTATTTCTTGATCTCTCTGTATTCTTCTTTCTTATTTCCGGATTCGATCATTTCATACCATTTTGCTTTTAATGGCAGGTCAAGGATTTTCATATTAACCATAGTCTAAAAGAGTTGCGGATTCTGTTTGTCGTGAAGGATTTTTTGAACACGTTCAATTTCTTCATCTACTTCACGCTCAATTTGTTTACTTATTCGTAAATCTATCTGTCTCTTATTTTTTAAATATTCTTTTTGGCAACGGCGCATTTCCACCACTTTGTCGAAAAATTCTTTTGGAGTCATAGATTTAAAAGGTATGGAAAAGGCCGCTTTGATGCGGCCTCCCCAGTGTGATTACTTTTTTCCAATCAGAAAGTCTTTCCACAATTCTTTGAATTGTTCTCCAAAGTAAATTGCGATTTCACTTGATTTTACAGCAAGGCGAGAGCCGAAAGTCGCAGTCGAGTACGACCAAGCGTAAGCCGAGTCCGCAGAAGCGAGGCCGCAATACGCACCGTCATTCGCACTACCGCCCCAAAGAACCAGCTGATTACGATCCTCTTCGTCCATTTCATCAATTTCTTTCTGATTATAAAGATAAAACCACGGCGTATAACGGTATTCATCTTTAGTAAATCGTGGAAAATCAGGATCGTTGTTCAATGCACGAGCAATTGTGCATAGTTTGATGTAGGCGAGGTGTGCAATATCAGCCACTTCTTCTTTGTGTCCGTCTTCATCCTCAACAAGTAGGCGAACAATAGGTTTTACACCTATTGCTTCACAAGCATCTTCGTAGGTTTTAATATTGTGATAATCTGTATAATCCGGCTTTTGCTTTCCGAATAGGGCTGTTAGAATACTAATTGCTTTAGGACAGTCGTTTGCTTCACTAAAAGCGGCTGTTACCTTTTCTTGTGTGATTTTAAGTTCTGACATAATGTAAATTATTTATTGTTAATACTATATCCGAATAATGCAAAATCTCCCCGGCACGGATCATCCGGGAAAATTGTTTTCATGTAATTGGTTACTTGTTGAACCATTTTCCAGTCCTCTGTTTTGCGTGTTGTTATCCCAAGCTGGTGTGCCATTTTTGCAACATGTGCATCCAATGGTATGTATAATTCTGTCGGGTGAATAATATTCCAAATACCTAAATCCACCGGCGATTTTCGTACTACCCACCGTAGAAACAGACAAATACGCTTGCATGGAGAATCACGCTCCAATTTTGGAATACCTTTTACGCCACCAAAATCTGTTTGTATTTCACGGATAACATTGTTGTAACCCTCATAAAATACTTCCAAATCATCCCATTCCTGATATATGTTGTACAACCGCTGGCAAATGCAGAAGAAGTCATGGTAGGTGAACATACGGTAGAAGGTATTTGTATTTTCTTTGTATTGTTCCCATACTTTGTTCATAATGAAGGCATAAGGAGAATTACCCATTAGATTATCCAAAATTTCTGCTTGCTGCATTATCAGTTTGCGATTCCCGAAAGCTATCCATGAAGTAAGAAAAGCACTGATTTCTATGTCCTTTTTATCATTGTACTTATGTGGAAAAAATATAGGATCATCTTTTATAAAATCAGGTGTTTCAAATTGTTTCGCCCAGTCAAGTAGTTTGTCTCTTAGTTCTTCCATAATATTCTTCTTTCCATTTTTTGAAAGCGGCTTCTTTATCATTTGATTTCATCCTTTGTATGAATGATTGATGGGATTCCAATAATTCTTTGGCCTCTTCATCTCCATTTTCCGATCTTTCAGTTAGATGTTTGATATATTCTCCGTAGAACATTCCAGTGCTGTTATTATTTTGTTCATGGGCTTCATTAATTGAAAGAGAAGAAACAATTTCATCACGCTGTGCATCGTATTCATTTAACCAGCCGAGAATGATATTACCGTCCAGTCTATCGTAAATCTTACCGGAAGCCATAGCATTACGGAAACACAATTTGATTTCCTCCAATTTGAGATAATAGAATCTGTCTATTATTAGATCAGCGGTAAGTGCCACTTGAACATCATTCATCGTTTTTCCAACATTGAAAAAAGACACAAGCTCGTTAATCGCAATTACCAGTATGGCTCTTGCGCCAGCCAATGTGATTTCTTTTCTTATAACGGAGAGTGGTAGGTTAGGAGTGTTGAGAACAGCTTCTTTAATCGAACTTACGTGCAATCCCTTGTAATACTCCGCTTGCAAGGTCAGCAAGTCTTTCAACGCTTTCTTTTCGGTTGCCGGGAGATTGCTGTTGACTTGAATTAAGTTGTTTCCCATACTTGTTAAAATCATTATTAGACCATCTGACTAAACGTTTGGAAACTTCAAATGTACGTTCCTTCTCAAAGCGCATTTTCCGTCCTCCGCATTCAGTCCAATACTCGAAAAAGTCCTTCAACATATCATCAGGATATTTCCCTCTATACATGAGGACTTCACTTCTGAATTTGTCTTTCCTTGCAGAAAGAGAATCCTTATTCATATTCATCTTATGGCCTAATCCGGCCATGAATGCTTGTTCCAATGTTGCATCAGGATGATCCCGACACCACTGGGTTGCTAATTCTTCTGATTTCATTTGATTTATAATTTAGATAACCAATATTTCCATATTCGTGAGGCTACGTGCGCCATCATAACGGGTGGTACACTCATTCCACAGATATAATGTGGGGATTGGTTGAGGAAATGATAATCTTGTGGAAATGTGGATATATTACATACTTCTGACCGTGATAAATATATAGGCTGCTTAAAAGGAATAATTGAGTCTGCATGAGTTGTTAGGGTGTAGCTTACTTTGTTCTCATATAGATATTGTTGATTAAAAAAGCCTCGTTTTCCAGTTTGTTTCTTATAGGCCTCTGCCAAAGCAATATCTCCTGCCACTCTCTGCTCAAATAACTTTCTCATTTTTACACCAATAGGCTTTCCCTTGTAATCCGCATATTCCCCATAATATATTTCCGATTCATTAAATTCCATGTCGATGTATGGCTCAACATTGAAGAGGTCTGAAACTTTTAGGAAATGGACTCCCAAATCATGCCTGATACATATAAAGAATACACGTTCTCTTTTTTGAGGTACTCCCATTTTAGAAGCATCAAGAAGAAAATGCTGACAATAATAACCAGCTTCCTCAAAGTCTTTGTATATACGTCTGACATAATCAATCGCATTCCCTAAAAGAAGTCCTTTCACATTTTCAGCAATAACGACTTTAGGTTTTAAGCGTTTGGCAAGTGCAATAAAATCAAAAAAGAGCGTGTCTAAAACTTGTGTCTTTTGACCTTCCTTGAATTTCTTTTCTTTACCCCACGCATCTTCACGTAATCCCGACATGCTAAATGTACTGCAAGGTGGTGATCCGTCCAATATATCTAAATGGTACAGTTCCTCGGGAAGATTATTCCTTTTCACTAAATCACGAATATCTTCCAAATAACTATACTGGGGATGATGGTTTGTTTCATAGCATTTCATCATTCGTGGATCAATCTCATTACAGCCAATAACATCGTAACCTGCTATTTTGTAACCCATAGTAGAGCCACCGCCACATGCAAAACAAGAAAATACCTTTCCTTTATCTTTAGTAAAAACAGCATCTTCTAAAGACCAGCGATAAGGATAGAGATGTTGTGTATGGGGGGGGGTAATTACATCTTTCATCATTCCACCTCCCATAATTCAGCTACTCTTTTGAACTCTTCATCAGCCGGAACCGGGCAATCTTTGATCCATTGCATATCTTTTACTTTCCATAACGAAAGGTCTGTGTTGTCAGGAATATGCTTTTTAATATCAGGAAAAAGATTGAGCCGAAGAGATTTACTTTCCATAAGTTCATCTTTGTAATCCAACAAAAAATTATTGGCCTCCAATAAACTATGAATATCATTAACAGAATGTGGAGTGTAAACAACTCCATCGAAGTATCTGATATAATTGGGGAGCATATCAGCCAGTGCCGTATATAGAAATAATTTTCCTTTATTGCCATAGGCCAATTTTTGAACGGTTTTGATACTTTCAGCCAAATTTGCCAGTTTTTCAGGAAACAAAAGTGGTTCTCCACCAGTTATCATGATCTCTTTGTAATTAAAGTGCTCAACAACTGGTAATTTTGAAAAATCCCATGAGTTGTTGCAACACATAGGACATTTGTTCGGACATTTGGTTGTAACCAATAGACGTAACTTTTCCATTTATAATGATATTGTTTGGGTGTATTTCAATTCTCCGGTATATCCACGTGCTTTCAATTCTGCGATAAGTTCCCGTGGAGAAAATTTTGCCAATTCAGGATTGGAATATATTTTCTTCAAATTCCCCCCCCCGGAGTTTTCTTACGGTTTCTGGCATAAACATTACCGCACTCTTTACAATATGTCTGCAATCCATCTTCGGTTGAAGCATTTTTCCAAAACTCACTGACCGGAAGTTCCCGGCCACATTTGCTACATTTTTTTAATTTTTCCATTATTCCTTTTCTTTAATTCTACCATATTCACATATTAGTAAAGCATCCGAAGTTGCCAATGTAACTTTTGCATACGGGAACAGCTGTTGGGCTTTCTTCTTTAAGATGTTTTTCCATTCTGTCTTACCCAATTTGTCTGTATTTCGTAATCCTATAGTTTTTTGCCAAGTTTGTGGAGATACTGTTACTGTCGGAATCCCACAAGCTATCAATCCCATAGTCAGCTGTCCGTAACCTTCTCCAAAAACAAAAGAGGCAGAAGCACTTTGTCCGGTCATGCCATTCACTCGTTCCAAATAACAAACGCTATTTTCTTTGTATATGGAGAGAAAATCTAATAAGTCTTTGGGAGTTGGTGGCATTTTGATACACTCCAATAATTTGTTATTCTCGGTGTCGTACACTACAATTCCACCGTTTTTGCCAACATCTATACCTATGATCCTTCGTTTCATAAATTATACTTTTTTGTTTATAAATCTTTTGAGCTTAATTACATCTTTCTTTCCAAGCCTTAGTGCTTCACTGGTCTTGATGTCAGAAGGTGAAGCTTTACAATTCTCGGTTATCCTTTCAAAATGTCGGATAAAGGATTTTAGGAAATAGTCGGGGATTTCAACTTTCATAATGATTGATTTATGTGGATAAGCCCGGACTCGAACCGGGAACTGTTGCAATCAGGATTTTCGTTTCTGCTTCCGTTTGTACGTATGTCAAGTGTTAATAGCATATTACCTGACTCGTGATGCTATTCGTGCATTTTTACCACAGAAACTAAGCGTCTTCCGATTTCGCCACTTATCCGTTTGCCTCTACAATAGAGGCATTTTACATGAACAAAAAGACTCTTTGTAGTATCTACCGTCGTGGAGCGTATGCAGCGTACTCGACTCGACTTGCAAAGAGAAGAAAAAAGGTGAGGCATGATAGTTCCCGGATAGGCGGTCAAGCCACACCGGGAGAAGCTGATTATTAATCGGGTTGATAATTATTATTTTAGGAATTTAGCAAAAGTCTTGATTGAGCCTTCATTATTACTTTTTAAAGAGGCCAATTCTGTATTTTTAGAAGTTAGTGTAGAAATAACAGATTTATTCTTTTCGATTTCTGCATCAATATCACTATTAAGTGTTTCCAAATCGGCTTTTGCTTGTGCAAATTGAGACAATATCGTATCTCTTCTTTGTTGAAATGTCAGCATATTATTTTGTCATTTTTAAAAATTCAGGAGCAATGCCATATAGAGGTGTCTTCCCGTCCCACTTGTCTATAAATTGTTTATATAAAATCTCACGGGTGAGTCCACGGGACGCAATTAAAGCTTGTTCTGTTTTTAGTTGCTCCAGTTCGTTTTGCTTCTTTTGTTCTTCAATCTTCTGATCAAGTACCGAAATATTAGTGTTTACCTCGTTACGGCTATCTATTTTATCGCGGACAGCTCTTGAAAATTCCAATTGTGCGGAGAAGGTCAACAACTGCAATCCCCGTTTCTCAAATTCTTTATCAACGATCTGTTCCAGTCTCTTTTCAAATACCAATGAACCACCGTCAGCCATCAGACTGTCTGTTTTATGTTTGCGACTTTCTTCTTTGATAAGATCATATATACGTGGCTCCAAAATATTATCTTCTAATGATTGCATAAAGCCATCTTTTCCCGATGGGGTGTCAGCCTTATCAATATGCTTGTTATCAAATACAATATCAATAGCCCTGTTTTTCATTACTTTATAAGAGTAAGTTGGCCGGGCTGTAAACTCTGTATTGTCGGCTGCCTTTAGTGTGACTGGATCAGAAAATTCTCCGCGCTGATCGAATAGCGGAACTTGAAAAAGCTCTGTGCCTAATTCCCATGTAGATACCTTACCGGCAACGATTTTAAAATCTTCTTTCCCTTGTTTGCCGTAGTTCTCCATAAGGACACCGGCATAATTGGGAGCAACTCTTTCGCATGAAGCAAACAAAACAACGGCAAATAGTGCCACAATCAAAAAATCAATCTTTCTTTTCATTTTCTACTTTTTTTTAATGATATTATAAACTATAAATGCTACTGTCAGCATAATTATTGAAATTCCCAACCACGCATTTATGTGATTGAATACGCGGTTGCCAATGAAGAAAGCCGATACGACAAGTACCGGCTTCCAGTATTTCTTTACAGTCTTCATTGTTATTGTTCGATAATGGCAATATCCGGTGCCAATTTACGGATCAACAATAATTGCTCGTCAATGGCCTTGTTGCGTTCCTCTTCCACTATCACTTCTGCACCAGGGGAGCAAAGGGACAATCGAATATTACGCCCGTCCACATCTGCAATGATTTCCACTTCAATCTCTTCTGCAGGGCGACCTTTGAAAATCGGGACAATAAGATTGAATGAGGCCGGAAGATTGGAGTTGACAACTTGGCTGTAATTGTCAGTGCGACTACCGTTGTCTTGTCGGGAGTTTTCCACTTTTGAGTCAATGCTGGCTTTGAAGTTCTTCAAGACTGTTACCAGTTCCATGTTGTATTGTGCATCCTTGAAGAAGGCACGATTCATTTTGAAGAACTTTGAAAGCTGCACCGGTTCCCATGTCTTGCTTGTGTTAATACCAAATTCAAGAAACTTGGGATAGTATTTCAACTCACCTCTTACAGTAGCTTTATTCCTACTGTCAGTTTCATTGGTGACAAGTTTAAGTGTCATTTTCTCCCGATCAACAAGAATATAGCAACGTTTCTGATTGATCTGTTCTTTTTCAGAGATTCTTTTCAAGAGAAATTCATGAACACTTCCAATTGTTCCGGCTAATTCTACCTTATCAGGCTCCAGTACCGGTAACTCATTTTCTTCGTGAAGTTCAATAACCCTAAGTGTTGCTTCGGTCATACCTGGAGCAAAGTTCACTTGCATCTTTTCGTTTTCCATGCTGTTCTACAAATTTTTAGTTTTATTTTTAAATGATTTGGCAGGTTTGAAATGTGGAGTATAATGCTCCGCTATGACAATAGTCTCGTTTTTGTGTATGTTACGAGCTACTTTTCGTTTATAGTGTTTGGGTGACAGTGTGCCAAAACCTCTGATATAAAGAGTCTTTCCATTAGCTACTGCATTCACGGTCTCTTTTAGTGCTGCCTCTATGACAGTTCGGACTTCACAAATAGCGATACCGGTTGATTCGGCTACTTGCTTGATAAGTTCTTCTTTTCTCATGGCTTATCCCTCCGTACCAGTAGATTCAATGTCCTCGAATACAGTTTTTTGCATCTCTTGTGCTTCCATCGGACGTTCTTTAACCAAGTCACCATTACCGTTGTAATATCCAGTGGTACGAGTGCTACGTTCCATGAACTTAAAGCATTCATCCGTAATTTCCTCATAACCACGCTTTATATCGGTAAGCAACGTTTTTTTACGTTCCTTTTTAGGTTTCAGTTTGTCCTTGTATGCTTGCATGAAAGCTTTCTTTTCTTCTTCCAGTGCGGCCATGTCAAGGTCAATATTTGCCAATTCCGTTTTCCGTTCACCCATTTCTTCCTCACTGAAAGGAGAGGTATAGGTGATTCTTTCAACTGCTGCGCAATTGTCTTCCAACATTTGTCTGCGAAGCAATGGATTCTTGTCTTTAAATAGTTCTTTATCCATATCATAAAGGTTTTAAGCCATATCGGGCAGAACCGACAAATGGCTGTGGGTTAGTCCTTATGTTTGCTTTGTGTATATCATCTGTACGATGATTGAATAATCGGGGTAATCCCGTTATTTTGTCATATACAACCAGTTCAGACGATACATAACAAATAAAGCCTTTCAGTCGCTCTTTCAACCACGCGTTCTGATAGGCTCTGCGTTCACGATATTCTTGGTAGCTCATTCCCTTTGGGCGAGCTGTGAGAAGGGGAGTGTAATTTCTCGCCCCCCCCCGATTTAGATTTACTCTTTACCATCAATCAAATTTTTATATTGTTCTTCTGAAACGAACTTGTCACAGTTCTCATATCGAGTTCCATCATTTATTTTGTATGGGCTGCTCGTTTCATCCACTTCATTCATAATACCGACTACTGCATTTTCTTTGCTATTATCATCCCATACAATAACAACATCGCCGACAGTCGGGGTATATTCAGGCTGTAACTTCTCAAAATTGAAGGAGTAATGTTTTTCTTCCTTCATGGCGGCAAGCATCTTTGCCCTTTCCTCTTCCGTGGCTTTACGGAATCCCTTCATGCCTCCGATACCAGCTTCGGGTGTAAGTCTTACAAAAACTCTGTCACCTTCATCATTGGAAGGAACATAGGCAACGAGACCGAAAGGTACTTTTATTGCTGGTAAAAAGGGGAGTGGTCTTTCTTCTCTAATTTCAGAAAGAATCATCATGCTGCCACCTCCACGATTTGGATTTATAATCACATCACCGGGGATGAATGTTTCACCTTCAAATTCAAATTTACCCCCCCCATAACTTTTTGAGTAGGTTGCATACTTTCCTCTTTTACGATTTTTACCATGTGTCCTTCGGGCACTTCAACTGTTACTGTTCTCATTTTAATTTGATTTTAAATTGGTTATTGTATTCTATGTATTTTTCCGGGCTGGTTGTCTCTATAATTCCGTTTATTGTAGGAATACGAAACAACTTGCCGGATTTACGAAGCTCTTTTTCAAGTTGTTTTGCCTTGTGTAAAGCAGCCAAAGAACGTGCTTCATTTTCAATCAGTTCTTTAGCCGCTGTGATACTGTTACTGATTTTTTCACATGAATCCATTACTTGACTTCTTCTGCGTATGGAGTATCGTCTTCCTCAAAATCGTCCGGTTTCTGACCTTGTGCCTTTCTCCAGTCTTCAAACATTTCATCATCCAACTGGCTCTCTGTTTCAAGAACTTTAATCATGGAATCTGAAATGCCGGTTTTGGGCAGGAATTTGAAAGCCCAGTTCACGATTGTTTTTCGAGCCATTTCTTCAAAGTCTGTGTCCCACGGAGATTGCTTGCCTTTCTTGACAGCCTCACTACGACTTTTTATTTCTTCAATACGGGCTTTGGGCATTGCATCGAATTTTACAACACCGGAAGTCAAGACAGCGAAATAGTAGCCTCCAAGAAGATCACCACGTTCTCCGAATACATTAGGTTTGTGGATGATAGTGCCGCCGGTACCTTTTGTCATACAGAACTCGTCATTAGCATAAACCAAATCAGAATAAATATCCTTTACAACACCAGTGCGGATCAAAATATCAACTTTCCCCATGTATGAAGCTTGGAACTTCACTTTGCCTTTGTACGGTACAAGATACCCCAATCTTAGTTCAGGATTGAGCGTCAGACCGGTAAGAGAAACGTTTTTGATTGCTTCGACAAGATGATCGGGATATTGCCGGGCACAGTCAATCAAATAAGGATTATTCAACATTGCCTGCATAGCGAAATTGACTTCACGGGCAAATTGCTGTTCTGTGCCACCAGCTGCTATAAATGCCTTTTTAGGGGAGATAAAACAGCTTTCCAATCCTTTCAGTTGTACTGGAAAGGCTGGTGGGGCAGAAGGAACGGGCGGTTGTGGTGTGGAAGGTGTTGGGGAGACCGGTTCTGTTTTTGTTGGTGAAGGAGCATTGTGTTGTTCCATTCCCAAGTTCCCTTGTTGGGGGGATTGATTCTCTGTTTTACTCATTGTTCTTGATTATTATAAAAGTTAAACATCTTGTTCTTTTCAAATGCAGGTGTGTCCGGCACCATTATTCTTCGTCCTTTGAATCCCGGCTGAATAAATATCTGTGCACCGTCAAAATCATTGTTTTGTGTACAGTAAACATGCTGGTCTAACAATTTCTTGAATGCCAATGCGCTTGCCCCCATTTTCACAATTCCGTCTTCCAAATGGAAAGCCCAGTTAGCTGCACTGACAAATACTGCGTCATAGGGAGCTGTCTTTTGTTGCATAACCCAGTAGAACTCCTTCCATACTCCAGTACGTTCATGTTCAAAAAACTGATAGAAAGCTGCCGAAATACCATAATGAAATTTGGCAATAGTCCGGTTAACTGTTTCTTCATGAAGATCATCAACCGCCAATGTTTTCCAGTCAACAATTTTTTTGGCCGTTTCCACATCAGGGCGATATTTGAACTTGCATCCTTCGTATTCAACGAAATGGCTAACTTCGGCTTTTCCCCATTTTAATATCTGCCTGATCTGTTTGGAGGTGTCCCGGCAATTATTAAGAAGCTCATAAACCATTGTTTCAACCAATTGTATATCGGTTGTGCTTGTCAATGTTTTACCGGGATTTGATTCTTTGGCCTCTATTAGTGCAATCTGATATTTTTGGGTGTCTCGTCCATACGGACAGTCGGTTTTAGGATTTATAGGCGGCTCAAATACAAGAAGGTTGTTTCGCCACTTGTCAAGTTTTCCAGTATTAACAAGGCTTTCCATTGCATCATGGTACAGTGAACCTTTTTCAGAGGCTTCAATACTTATCTCAAATAATTCTGGGTGCAATGCCTTGTATCGGGCAAACTTTGGGGACACCATATAATCTTTAATCTGCGTACTACTTAGGAAATCTTTGAATCTTTCTCCACGGTGGTATTCTTCATTTGGCAGATCGTAAATTGTATCTTCTATATTACTCATATAATGAATTTGGAGTTTTACAAAAAACTCCCTACTTTCGCAAGCAAGGAGCCAATAACTAACTAAAAAACTTATTCATCACTTGTGGATAGTAATTCTTTGTAATTCTGTAATATGTATTCTTTTTCTTTATCTGTAAAAGAATAGGCTTTAGCCATAAATTTCATTGCCATATCCTCATTGTGATCGGAAAGGGGATAATAGTCAGTAGCGAATTTGTAAGTAAGCCTATTCAATCGCTCATACTTAACTTTGACCTCCTTAACCCATCCGCTTATCTCCGAGATGATGCCGGACGCTTCTTGCATCTTTTCGTCATATTCCTTTTGGTCTTTTGCTGCTTGTTCTTTCATAACCTTGTTCTGTGCGGCAAAGTTTGAAATCTTAGCATATAGTTCATCCGAATAAGCCCATCCTGAAATGATGTCAAAATCAGAGTTCCCATTAAACTTGTATCTCTCACTCTTTTTAAGGAACTTGTAATCACTCCCAAGTTTATTCCAATCGTAATCAACCTTTCGCAATGACTTCGCGCTTTTCAGAATTTCAGCAACCTTAGTCGCTTCATTAATGTCAGTAAACGCAAAACCATCCAAAAGCGGAATAGAGAAGTACTGAATATCAGCAGGCTCAATTTCAAATAATTCGGGAATTTTGGGTTTATCCATGATTTTGATACCTTCCTCCATCATGCGAAGTTTAATCATTTTCTGTACATCTTCCTCCGTTAACGCAAGAATCTCTTGCTCGGTCATTTCTGTAATTCCTTTCATACTTTTAGCATTTAAAATGTGTTCCCGTCCGCGTTCCGATGGATTGTTGGCCGTAGCTTTTTAGCGGTGACCGCTTCTTGCGAAGCACGGGTATATATATCATTTAAAGTATCTATTCAGTTAAGAATGTATTTATAAACGCCCTACGTTTACTTTGTCATAATATAAGTTGTTTTTGATAACTTAGTGATTCGTGTGCTGCATCTTCTTATTGGCAGTCCGTATTCACACTCTTTTCACTAATCCGCTTTGGCTACTTTGTCGGTCTATTTCGCCCTTTAGATAAGCAGTAAACCTTGTTTTAAGTCTTTATTTGTTCAGACTATACAATATGTCAAAGAACGTTTTGTTAGTTCCCGGAAAGACGGCCAAATCCGTCCGGGATTATTTTCTTTCCATGAATTTTATCAAAGCTGATTTGGTAAAAATGAGACTCTTGCCATTTTTGGTGTGAGGAATATCATGTATTCGATTGTATAAGGTTTGCAACTTCCATCCGAGAAATACAGCAGCTTGTTTGGCATTCAAATACTCTTCGGTTTCAGCAGTCGCCATTTCAGTTACAACCTTTCTCACATCATTGCGAATAAACTTGTGCAGTTCTTCTGCAATCATTTTGGCATCTGAACGGTTCATTTCTTTATCGCTTCGATGGTTATCTGATTTTTATCTTTGTCGATGGATATTGAATATCTTTCAACGTCTTCACGGGGATCAGTAAAAGCTAATTGATAGGCGTAGCTTCTTGCATTGACGCAATCCTTGTAAGAATCCAGCTGCATTACTTTGGAAGAACCAGCTTTAATGCTTAGAATATCTTTCTTTGTTACTTTCATATTATTTTCTATTTTATACTTAAATTTTCCACAAAAAATTTGCATAAAAGAAAGCTAACAACTACATTTGCCAATGAGATATGTAGTAAGTGGCTTTTGAAGTCGCCAGCTTTCTTATTGTTCAAGCTTACACTCTTTGTTTGTTTGACGTTGCAAATATACTTCATATTTTCAGAAGTACAATAAAATACTTCATAAAATTCGTAGTACTTTGTATGTTATAAAACATGTTTTGATGCAAGTTGTTGGTTTATAAAATGTTATATAGGTAAGGCTCGCGTAAAAAGAAAGCTTTTTGAAAAAAAGTAATGTCGTTCTATTGTTATTGTAATAATTGAAGAAGTAAAAGACGATCTCATTCGGTAAGGTGCTGGATTGCTGCATAGTTAGCCCTTAGACGGTTTCCCGTTTTTGCTATATGCAGCATAAGAAATGTCTCGTTCGTATAAGTACGCCGTTCTTAGCTGGCCGGGCATTAACAAGTTACCCGACTTCCCGGATTTTTCGCTTACTTGTAGCTGTGCAGGCATCCCGGTTTCGTTTGCCTCTCAATATCGCACGCCTTTCGCAGTATTGAGTTGTAAGAGTGTAACCCTCTGTCTCTCCGCTATGCGGCCTACCGCCGATTACACAATGTGGAGAAAAAGAAAATCCGCAAATAGGTAGCAGCTATTTACGGATTTCTATATATAAACTCCAAATAGGATGTTTAATCAATTTATGTGGTAATACTGCTACTATTACGGATGCAAATATACTACTTAATTTATGAAGTATGCAAGAAGTTGACGATAAAAAATTGAGTGATCTCTCAAAAAGGTTTTTGCAAGCAATTTCATATTGTGGTTTGAGTGGGTATAAATTGAAGAAAGACAATATTATATCCAGTGAATCAACTCTTACCAGTATAAAAAAAGGGATTCAGTTACCAAGTAAAAAAACAATTGATGCTTTTTGTGAGAAGTATGATGTGAGCAGAGCATGGCTATATACTGGAGAAGGTTTGTTTGCAAAGACTCCATCAGGACAGATAGAACCTTCGGAGAAGGATATTAGGGATGCTCTGAAAAATGCGAGAATGCAATCAGACTCTACGATTAGTAAAGTAGCTCCTTATCTTCAAGATATTCTTGTAAAAGTAAAATATGTTCCGATAGATGCTGCGGCTTCATTTGTCGAAAGCTTATATAACACAGCTTATGAAATTGATTCTTATGGTGTCATGCCGGAAGAAGGTGAAGTGCTTGATGATTCTTATATGGTCTTTCAAGTACGTGGTGACAGCATGGAGCCAACTATACCGGACGGAGCTAAAATTCTTGCTCGCAAAATAGAAGAAGGTTTGTGGGAAAGCGCGTCAGGAGTTGTGAGTATTGTGTATGGGAAAACACTTTCAGTCAAGCGGATATTGAAAAACAGTCTTTTCTTGGATAATGTGCTGACTTTAAAGGCTGATAACCCCAAGCATGGCCAGTTAGATGTCGAGAGAAGAGAAATAAGGGGGATGTGGCAAGCATTACGCATAATAAGTCAAAAGATTATTTGATATGGAAGAAAGGGCTATTGACAGATTACGAAAATTTGCAAGGTATGCACGTGATAAGGGAGTTGTCAAAGGTGAGAACTCGTTTGAGGCTTATTGTGAATTATCAAATAGATACATTTATAATTCCATAAGGAACGGGAAGGGGGCTATTGGAACTGATATAATAGCTCGTATTGTGGATAAGTTCCCGGAATTGAATGTGAAGTGGCTTTGTACTGGCAAAGGGAATATGATTGAGACGGATATTGATGCGAATGTCAACTACAAAGCAGCTTATGAAGGTGCGATGATGCAGATAGAAGCACTGCATAAAATTATAGAAGAAAATAAGCGGAGATGATATAAATATGATACCATTAATATATTTTTAATAAGTATTTTATTGATTATCAGTATAATAGCAAAATGTGTTAGTCCCGTACGCACCGCGAAAGTAAATAATAAATTAAAGCAAAGCTCTGAAATTCAAGAATTTCAGAGCTTTTTTTGTTTTCTATATCGGCAGAGAATAACGATTAAAAACAAATCATGCGTGGGATTATTCGTGGGATTTCTGCCAGTCTTACTATACTCATCTGATGAACTTGAACTTTCTTGCGGTATAATCGGGAATTCGGGTACAAATATCCGTAAATCATATACACCTTCGCTTGTGCTATCGCGGTACCTTTGTCATCAGAAGTTTAGCAAGAAAAATAGAGTAATATAACGTATGACAAAAACAATTTTAGGAGTTCTGTCACTGCTTGTCATAATGTCGTGCAGTATTCCCGTAAAGGAGAACACCGTTCAACCCAATATAATGGAAACGAACAAGAAAAATCTCGGAAATCTGTTGGCGCTCTATCCCAAGCCGATGACGGTTATTGGGGCGGAGGTTGAAGGGAAAGTAAACTGGCTAGTGGTAGGGCATACGGGTGTTATTGGACATGACCGGATACTCATCAGCATGAGTAAAAGCCATTACACTAATCAAGGGATAAAGGACTCAAAACGACTTTCCGTCAATCTAGTGAGTCGTGAAATATTGCCGAAAGCTGACTATGTGGGAAGTGTAAGCGGTGCGACGGTCGATAAGTCGGAGGTGTTTGCCTACCATATTGGCGAAAACGGTACCCCCGTTATAGACGCATCACCCCTCACCATGGAGTGTGAGGTGGTAGACATCTATGAAACTGAAGGTTTCGACAATTTCATTTGTGCGATAGTCAATACATACGCTGCTCCTGAAGTGCTTGATAATAACGGGAAACTTGACTATACGAAGCTGAAACCCGTATTGTTTGAATTTCCGACCTATTCCTACCTTGCCACGGGAGAGATTATCGGCAAATGCCTGAATCTGGATAAGCAGCCGGGTATGTGCGCCAAAGAGCCGATGAGTGCTGACGGTATCGTGCGGTTGTCGAAAATCGAGGTTTATCCGCAGTATCTCGACGAGTATATGAAATACGCAACCGAAGTAGGCGAAATCTCTCTGCGTACCGAATCGGGCGTACTGACTATGTATGCGGTCGGCGAGAAGGAGAATCCCTGTAAGGTGACTATTCTCGAAACCTATGCGAGCCATGCGGCTTATGAAAAACATATTGCATCAGAACACTTTCAGAAATACAAGCAAGGAACGTTGCACATGGTCAAATCATTGGTCTTGTCTGACCAGACGCCACTTAATCCGGCTAACAAGCTCAATAACTTCATGCAATAAATAGAACGACTATGAACAAGATTTTTTTAATTTCAGTATTCAGCATTTTAACACTCAATGTTATGGCACAAGAAAAGATAGTACAGACAGCAGGACGCACCCAGTTGGGTGAGTTTGCTCCTAAATTTGCGGAACTAAACGACGATGTCCTCTTTGGCGAGGTCTGGAGCCGCACCGACAAACTCGGTCTGCGTGACCGTAGTTTGGTAACTATAACTTCTCTTATCAGTCAAGGAATCACGGATAATTCGCTCGTGTTCCACCTTCAGTCGGCAAAAAAGAACGGCATCACCCGTACGGAGATTGCTGAAATCATCACCCATATCGGATTCTATGCCGGTTGGCCCAAAGCGTGGGCAGCGTTTAATCTGGCCAAAGGCGTATGGGCAGAGGACACCGCCGGTGAAGATACCAAAGCCGCGTTCCAGCGTGAAATGATTTTCCCCATTGGAGAACCGAACACAGCATACGCACAGTACTTCATAGGTAACAGCTATCTTGCTCCCGTTTCACGTGAGCAGGTTTCCGTCTCTAACGTCACTTTCGAGCCTCGTTGCCGCAATAACTGGCACATACACCGTGCTACTAAAGGCGGTGGACAGATGCTTATCGGTGTTGCCGGTCGTGGGTGGTATCAAGAAGAAGGCAAGCCGGTAGTAGAGATTCTACCCGGTACGGTTATCCATATCCCTGCAAATGTGAAGCATTGGCACGGTGCTGCTTCTGATGGTTGGTTTGCCCATCTTGCTTTCGAAGTTCCCGGTGAGGATACTTCTAATGAATGGCTAGAGCCGGTGACGGATGAAGAATACGATAAACTTAAATAACACCACCCACACTCCCGTAATTCAAGCGATTACGGGAGTTTTTGTTTTATGGAGCTATGATTTAGTAGCTGGAGGGGACAGCATAATCCGTAATTTGGGTATAGATACCGGGGATTTATCTACACGGCATATGACGGATACCGCCTATTTTTGCATTATCATTAATTTGGTAATAAAAATTAAATAGGAGAAATTATGACTACGAACGAATTTAAAGAATATGTAAAGACGCGTCAAGCGCTTAATACGGAGGAGATACACCGTTTTATGGACGAAATGAGCAGTGAAGCCAGGCGTATCACTTTCCGGCTGAACACCGCATACTATACGCCGGACGAAGTACGTGAGTTGCTATCCGAATTGTTCGGTTATCAAGTTCCGTCATCGTTCCGGGTATTTCCGCCGTTTTATGCCGATTTCGGGAAGAATATAACAGTGGGCGAAGGCGTATTTATTAATGCCTGCTGTCATTTTCAAGACCATGGTGGTGTGATAATCGGCGACGGATGCCAAATTGGGCATAATGTAGTCTTTGCAACGCTCAATCATGGTTTGCCTCCGGCTGAACGCCAAACTACCTATCCGGCACCAATTGTACTAGGCAAGAATGTCTGGGTAGGTTCTAATTCAACGATTCTTCAAGGAGTGACAATTGGTGACAATGCTGTGGTGGGAGCTGGAGCGGTCGTGACGAAAGATGTGGAAGCAAATACAATAGTAGGTGGTGTCCCCGCAAAATTGATAAAGAGAATAGAATAATAAAATTGAAAACAAGATGAAAATAATATCAAATACAGCATTTGGCGGAGAAAGACCTTTGTTCGAATTGCATGACTTACGTATGGAGAATGTAGTTATCCGTGCTGGAGAATCAGCCATCAAGGAATGCAGCAACATCGAAGCTGTTGATTGTCGGTTCGAAGGAAATTATCCCTTCTGGCATGTTCACGGATTTGTTATCGACCGTTGTTTTTTCGATGTCGGCGGGCGTTCGGCACTGTGGTATTCCGACCATCTGAAAATGACTGATACGCGTATCGATGCACCCAAAATGTTTCGCGAGATGCACGACATCGAAATAGAGAATGTAGAGATAAACGATGCCAATGAGGTGTTCTGGCGTTGTAAAAATCTGAATATCAAAAATCTGAAACTGCATGGAGGAACTTATCCGTTCATGTTCAGCAGCGACATCCGCATAGACGGATTGGAAAGCGACAGCAAGTACGTTTTCCAGTATGTGAAGAATGTGGAGTTGCGCAATGCCAAAATCACTACGAAGGATGCCTTCTGGGAGGTGGAGAATGTGACAATCTACGATTCTGAACTCAACGGCGAATATCTCGGCTGGCATTCGCACAATCTCCGGTTGGTGAATTGCCATATAACCGGTGAGCAACCACTCTGCTATGCCCACGACCTCGTACTGGAGAATTGCACCTTTGGTCCCGACTGCGACCGGGCTTTTGAATATAGTTCGGTGCAGGCAACCATCAAAGGAACAATAGGCGGGGTGAAGAATCCACGGACAGGCTGTATCACTGCCGAAAGCTATGGGGAAATCATTCTCGACGAAAATATAAAGGCGCCTGCCGATTGTGAGTTGAGGCTTTGGGATGGTAACTGGATTTATAAATTATGAAATACGATTTCGATACAATCATCTCGCGTCGCGGGACGAATTCTTATAAATGGGATACTCCCGAAGAGGAGAATGTACTGCCCATGTGGGTGGCGGATATGGATTTTCGTACAGCACCCGCTATTATCGATGCCTTACAAAAGCGGGTGGCGCACGGTATTTTCGGTTATACAAAAGTACCCGAAGCCTATTATGATGCGGTTGTCCGGTGGTTCGATGACCGGCATCGCTGGCAGGTTGATTCCCGGTGGATTATCTATACGAGTGGTGTCGTGCCGGCTCTGTCAGCCATTATCAAAGCCTTGGCCATGCCGGGTGATAAAGTCATCGTTCAGACTCCTGCCTATAATTGTTTCTACTCATCTATCCGTAATGACGGATGCGAGTTGTTTGCCAATAATCTCGTTTATCAGGATGGCCGCTACGTAATCGACTTTGCCGATCTTGAAAGGAAAGCTTCCGATCCGAAAGCAAAAATCCTGCTGCTGTGCAATCCTCACAATCCGGTCGGACGGGTCTGGACTCCGGAAGAACTGCAGCATATAGGTGATATTTGTTTATGGAATGAGGTGTTTGTCGTGGCGGATGAGATTCATTGTGAACTGACTTACGAAGGATATGACTACACACCCTTTGCCTCCTTGTCCGAACGCTTTTTGCAAAATTCCGTCACTTGCGTTTCGCCGAGTAAGGCGTTCAACCTTGCCGGGTTGCAAATCGCCAATATCATCGCAGCCGATGAAGAGGTGCGCCGCCGTATTGACAGAGCCATTAACATCAACGAGGTATGCGACGTCAATCCGTTCGGCGTAATCGCCACAATGGCAGCTTACAACGAAGGTGGGGAATGGCTCGATGCCTTGCGGAAATATCTGCGGGGGAATTACGAATACCTCTGTTGCTTTTTCAAGGAACGGTTACCACAATATCCCGTGCTGCCACTCGAAGGAACTTATTTGGTTTGGATAGACTGCCGTGCCTCCGGTATCAGCTCAGATGTTGTCGTCTTGCGTTTGCAAGAACAACAGCATCTGATGGTCAATTCCGGTACGATGTACGGTCCCGGTGGAGAGGGCTTTATCCGGCTGAATATCGCTTGTCCCCGGGCTCTGCTTGCTGATGGACTGGAACGGATGGCCCGTTTATTCTATCGTGAAGTCTTCTGATTTAAATCCGCTGTAATACCTACCGGAGAAGGCAGTGAACTTCAGGACACAATAATCGGGATCAGTCACTCCTTCGGGATAGTACATAGTGTCGCCTTCCTGCCATATCATTTCCTTACTGGTGCTGTCCGTCAGTATCTCCATCGTGCCGCGCAGCATTACGCCCTTGAAGAAGCGTGTGTTGCAGACGTAAAGGCATGCCCGGTTATTTTTGAGAAATTGCGAAACGCGCATCGACGAGGTGTTCGTTGATAGGTAAATGTGTTTGAGCCCTTCCCTTTTGCGGGTTTGCAACATGGCCTTGATGTTGGGAAAGCCTTCGGCATCCACCGAACCGACAAAGATGGTTTTTTCCTTGTCAATCATGTTTCCTACTGTTTTTTCTGCATCTCTCATTGTTTGTTTTTTTTATGGGTTATTGTTTCAAGGGCAAAGATAGCCGGTAAGTGGAACTTTTGTACAATAAAAAAGAAGGAGGATATGTCACTTTTCACGGTTTCTCCATTTTCCGGTAGGCGAGGGGAGTATACCCTATACATTGTCGGAAACTACGTACAAAGTAGGAGACGGTTGAGAAATGGAGTTCGGAGGCTATTTCTGAAATGGGGAGGTCGGTGTAGGTGAGCAGACGCTGGGCTTCGTCTGTAACCTTGTTGAGTATGTACTGCTTGGCGTTGATGTTTATGGCCGAAGAGAGGATTTCGTTCAGATAGTTGGGAGTGATGCATAGTTTATCGGCATAGAATTGTACAGAATGCTGCTCCCGGAAGTGCTCCCCAACCAATTCGAAGAATCGGCTGAGGTGGAAGCTGCTGATATCTTTATGTGGCTCCTTACCCGTCTCCGGAGGGATAGAGGTGCGGTAGGCACGGTTGAGTAGCATGAGGACTTCGTAAAGTAAGGCGCGTAATATGCCCGTATCGTGTGGGTGGAAAGAGTCGATTTCGACCTTTATGTCGTGCAGAAGTTGGAGTATTCGTGCATAGAGCCCGTTCGGCAGTTGGAGTTTGTCTACCATTTTTCCCATTCGGAAGAACGGGAGGTGCTGCACGAATAGTGGGTCTTTGAAGAAAGAGGTCAAAAAGGTATCCTCAAAAATTAGAGCATGACCGTTGCCGATACGGTCTGTGTCCCAACTGCGCACCTCACCTGGTTTGGAGAAGAATACATCACCGGGAGCTGCCAAGTGTGTCCGGTTACCGATAGTGAATTCTCCTTCTCCTTCTGTGATGAAGGTGATGTCATAGTAGGTCAGAATATGTACTTTTCCCTGGGTCAAGAATTTCCGGGTATACTGCAAATCAACGACATCTATCAGAAGTTCGCTTCCGTACTTAGTTTTGTAGAAATTGTATCGTGGGATGGCATTTTTCATGGCTTAACATTGTATGATGGCAGTAAAGTTAGAGAAAAAGCTGCTCCGTACAATAGCGAATAGGAAAATGTTAGGTAAAGACCGGGAGTTTTGTTTATCTTTGCACCCGCAATTATCAATCGCCTTGCAACGATTGTCTGGAATTATCATATTATGAAACAGAAACGAATACCATTGGTGGGCGGACAATACCTTGTGCCCTTCATTTTGATTACCTCTCTTTTCTTTTTGTGGGGATTTGCCCATGCCATTCTGAATGTACTGAACAAGCACTTTCAAGAGATACTGGATATCACGAAGACACATTCGGCCTTTATACAGATGACGATGTATATGGGATACTTCATTATGGCCATTCCTGCAGGACTTTTCATCAGTCGCTTCGGATATCGCCGGGGTGTGGTATTCGGTCTGTTGCTCTACGGCATCGGTTCGCTGCTCTTTATCCCCGGGCAGCATTATCTGTCTTTTAATCTTTTCTTGTTTGCATTGTTCGTGATAGGTTGCGGACTGACGTTTCTTGAAACTGCCGCCAATCCTTATGCCACAGAATTGGGCGCAAAGGAAACTGCTGCCAGCCGACTGAATTTCGCGCAATCCTTCAACGGTCTGGGATGTATCTGTGCACCGGTACTGGCTGGACTGCTGCTCTTCTCGAAGGATGGGCAGACGGGCTCGGGTAATGTCGCATTGCCCTATATCTGCATGGGGGCAATTGTGTTGCTGGTAGCGTTGGTCTTTTCAAGAATCAAGTTGCCCGAGATTGAACATAGTGTGGAGGTGGACGAAGCTGGTAATAAGGTCGGATTGTGGTCACACCGGCTTTTCATTTTCGGGCTGATAGCCTTGTTTGCCTATGAGGTCGGCGAGATTTCCATCAACAGCTTCTTCATCAACTACGTGGTGGAGCAGAATTGGATGAATGCCCGCGAAGCTTCCGTAGTGCTTTCTTTCGGTGGACTGGGATTATTTATGTTAGGACGTTTTGCCGGTAGCTGGATTATGGGACGTGTGCGTGCCGAGAAGATGTTGCTGGTTTGTGCTACGGGCACTGTGATGACTACCTTGTTGGTGTTGCTGGATGTAGGAATGGTGTCGCTTGCAGCTCTGTTGTGCGGATATGCATTTGAGGCTATTATGTTTCCCACGATTTTTGCACTTTCCTTGCGCGGGCTGGGCAACCATACCAAGAGGGCTTCCTCTTTCCTGATGATGTCTCCCGTGGGAGGCGTGGTAGGTCCGCTGTTGATGGGACTGGTGGCAGACCATACGACGATGGTGTGGGCGTTCATCGTACCGCTGGTTGCCTATTGCGTGGTGTGGGCATATGCCCGCAAGATGGTGTCCGTCTCTACCGCTTCTTCAATATAGAAGGAAGCCTGCGACTCCGGCAAGGATTATCAGTAAGATAGGGTGGAGGTTCCACTTCCACGTCACGCCGAAAGCGGCTGCAAAGATAAGTATGCTTTTGTAATCTATGAAATTTTCCTTGTTCATCAGCAATAGGGCAGCAGCAGCTATCAATGATACGGACATGGGCAGCAGTCCCGACATTGCCGCCTTGATGTATTTGTTGTCCTTGCATTTCACGAAGAAGTAAGAGATGAGCAATACCAGGATGAACGAGGGAAGACATACTGCAATGGTGGTCACGACAGCTCCCCACACGCTTTGAGTAACTGCATAGCCCACATAGGTGGCACTGTTGATGCCTATCGGACCAGGCGTCATCTGCGAGATGGCCACTACGTCCGTGAATTGTTGTAGGGTGAGCCAGTGATGGTGGTCCACCACCTCATATTGGATGAGGGACAACATGGCGTAACCGCCTCCGAAACCGAACATTCCGATTTTTAGATATACCAATATCAGCTGCCAATAAATCATATCTGTAATTTTCTCAGTTTATCTTTTAACCATAATGTATAGAGCATTCCTCCTGCAATTCCTGCAAGGACAATGTATACGGGGGATAGCCCGAATTGCCAGATGAGTATGGTGGCGATGGCTGGAAGCACCAGTTGCCAATACTTCAGCTTCAGTGCCCGTGCAGCCGAAATGCAGGGTATCACAATCAGTGCGACTACTGCCGGACGGATACCGTTAAAGATGCGTATCATCACCTGGTTGTCCTGAAAATGAGCGAAGAACATGGCTATCAGCATCATGATGACAAAAGAGGGGAGGATTGTGGCAAGTGCACACACCAGGCTACCTTTTACTTTATGCAGCTTGTAGCCGACGAATATGGATATATTGACAGCAAAAACACCGGGAAGTGACTGGGTCAACGCAAACATTTCCATGAAATCTTCTTTACTCATCCATCTCTTTTTTACGATTTCCCGTTCAATGAGAGGTATCATAGCGTATCCGCCACCGATAGTGAACATTCCTATCTTGGCAAAGGTCATAAAAAGCAGTAAATATTTCATTATTTCTCTTCGGGTGACTTTCTTTTGCAAAGAAACCCAAATTAATCAACATATACAAATTAGGGGGATAATATTTATTTATTAATATTTTATATTGCAGGGCTATATTCTTAAATCTATTTAAAAGGAGAATATTCCGTCGTAAATAAGCTTTATCTTTAACACGTAATTACAAATAATATAAATGTAGATATGATACAGATAGTGCAATTACATGGTACGGATAAAAAGCTGTACGAGCTTGTAGCCCCTTTGGTTATGAGCCCGGAAGTGCTGAAACAGAACTACAATTACCCTTTCCGGACATCGGAAGAGTACGAGTGGTTTGTTGCTCTGGATAATAAACATGTTGTAGGTTTTGTGCCGGTGGAGCACAAGAAGTATGAATGTGTCATCAACAACTATTATATTAAGGAAAGGAATGTTGACACGCTAAAATTGCTTCTGGAAAAGGTACTTGAGAAGCAGGGCGAGGAGAGTAGTCTGACGGCTGTTAGCTTTGTTGAAGATAGGGATGTCTTCAGCGAGCTGGGCTTTTTGGAAGACAAGGTATGGACCCGTTATGTGAAAATGAAGAAAAACTGATAATTATGGCTGCACCCAAAAATGTGTATGAACTGGCGCAAGAACGTCTTGATGTGATTTTTAGGGAATTTGACACGATATGCGTCTCTTTTTCGGGAGGAAAAGATAGTGGAGTGTTGCTGAATTTGTGCATAGACTATATCCGCCGGAACCGGCTGAACCGTAAACTGTGTGTATTCCATATGGACTATGAGATACAGTACAGCATGACCATTGATTATGTGGACCGGGTATTGGAGGCGAATAAGGATATATTGGAGGTGTATCGTGTTTGTGTGCCTTTCCGTGTAACGACTTGTACGTCGATGTACCAGAGTTACTGGCGTCCGTGGCAGGAGGATTTGGAGGACATTTGGGTAAGGAAGATGCCGAAAGGCTGCCTCACTAAAGAGACGTTTCCTTTCTACACTCCCGAAATGTGGGATTATGAGTTCCAGATGCACTTTGCCAAATGGCTGCATGAGAAGAAGGATGGAGTGCGTGCCTGCTTTCTCATAGGCATCCGTACGCAAGAGAGTTTTAACCGCTGGCGCAGCATCCATCTGAACCGGAAGTATCAGATGTACCACAATTACCGCTGGACCTCGAAGATAGGCAATGACATTTTCAATGCTTATCCCATTTATGATTGGAAGACGACGGATATCTGGACGGCCAATGGCAAATTCGGCTTTGACTATAACCATTTGTATGACCTATATTATAAAGCCGGAGTCAATATCGAACGCCAGCGTGTGGCAAGCCCTTTTCTTTGTGAGGCACAAGAGAGCCTGAAGCTGTATCGTGTCATCGACCCGAATACTTGGGGAAGAATGATAGGGCGGGTCAACGGGGTGAACTTTACCGGTATTTACGGAGGGACGCGTGCTATGGGGTGGCAGACGGTCCGACTGCCCGAAGGGTATACGTGGAAAGGCTTTATGCAGTTCCTGCTTTCCACCTTGCCGGAAGAGACCCGGAGGAACTACTTGAAAAAGCTTACCGTCAGCATTGAATTCTGGCGTACAAAAGGGGGCTGTCTGGCTGACGAGACCATCCAGAAGCTGAGGGATGCAGGAGTGTCCATTGAAGTGATAAATACCACGAATTACAAGACAAACAAGAAGCCGGTGCGCATGGATTATCTGGATGATATTGACATCGCGGAATTCCGGGAAATTCCCACTTATAAGCGGATGTGCATATGCATCCTGAAGAATGACCATGCCTGCAAGTACATGGGTTTTGCCTTGAACAAGGAAGAGGCATACAAAAGAGACAAGATAATGGAACAATTCAAAAATATGATGTTATGAGCGTAGATAAAAGTCCGGTATATAATGTAAAGGCAATTCCAATAGAGAAAATACAAGCAAACGATTACAATCCGAATGTAGTGGCACCGCCCGAAATGAAGCTTCTGGAGCTTTCCATCTGGGAAGATGGTTTCACCATGCCTTGTGTCTGTTACTATGATGAGGAAGAGGATAACTACATCCTGGTGGACGGTTACCACCGTTATCAGGTGTTGAAGACATCCAAAAGAATTTATCAGCGCGAAAACGGGTTGCTTCCCGTGGTCGTGATTGACAAGGAACTTTCCAACCGTATGGCGTCCACTATCCGTCATAATCGTGCCCGTGGTACGCATAATATCGAGTTGATGTGCCATATTGTTGCGGAATTGGACAGAGCCGGTATGTCTGATGAATGGATAATGAAGAATATCGGAATGGATCGCGACGAAGTGTTGCGTTTAAAGCAAATTTCGGGTCTGGCAGACTTGTTTGCGAACAAGAACTTCAGCATTCCGGATAAGAAAGAAGAGTATGTGGCGGATAAATAAATGAATATTTCAGGGGTGGATTTTTTAATCTGCCTCTTTATATTCATTAACAAGTGAAATATTTCGTTGCAAACTTGCATAATTTAGTCAAATCGCCTACATTTGTCAGCATCAAAACAAACAGAATAGGTCCTATGTGCTTTAAGGCACTATAAAAAACATTACATGAAGAAAATTTTGGTTAGTGGCGGTGCTGGTTTTATAGGTTCTCATCTTTGTACCCGATTGATAAACGACGGGCATCAGGTGATTTGTCTGGATAATCTTTTCACCGGTTCGGAAGGAAATATCACTCATCTGAAGAGCAATCCCCGCTTTGAATTTGTACTGCATGATGTGGAAACCCCTTATGAGGCAGATGTGGACGAAATCTATAATCTGGCTTGTCCTGCTTCTCCCATCCACTACCAATATGATGCCATTAAAACCATCAAGACTTCTGTATTGGGCGCCATCAATATGCTGGGACTGGCCAAAAAGACGAATGCCAAGATATTGCAGGCTTCTACCAGCGAAGTGTACGGTGACCCCGTTATTCATCCCCAAGTGGAAAGTTATTGGGGAAATGTAAATCCAATTGGCCTCCGTTCTTGTTATGATGAAGGGAAGCGTTGTGCCGAGACATTGTTTATGGATTATCACCGCCAGAATGGAGTGCGGATCAAGATTATCCGTATATTCAATACGTACGGTCCTCGGATGTTGCCGAATGACGGACGGGTGGTTTCCAATTTCGTGGTTCAAGCATTGCAGAACCAGGATATTACGATATACGGTTCGGGTAATCAGACGCGAAGTTTCCAATATGTAGATGACTGTATAGAAGGTATGGTGCGGATGATGAACACGGAGGACGATTTTATCGGTCCGGTAAACTTGGGAAATCCGAATGAATTCTCCATATTGGAACTGGCAGAAAAGGTCATTAGGCTGACGAATTCCAAGTCGAAACTGATTTTCAAGCCACTGCCTCATGACGATCCCAAACAGCGTCAGCCGGACATCACTCTGGCAAAGGAAAAGTTGGGCTGGGAACCGACTATAGAGCTGGAAGAGGGTTTACAGTATATAATAGAGTATTTTAAGGAATATCGTTCCTAACTAAATAGTAATTTTGATAACGGGAAAAACAATATAGAAAGATGAACATGGAAATAAATCCTTCCGAGTACAAGATCCTCATCGTTGACGATGTGATGTCAAACGTTTTATTGTTGAAAGTGCTTTTGACAAACGAGAAATTCGCAATTGCTACTGCGAGTAACGGGCGGCAGGCGTTGGAGCAGGTGGAAAAGGAAAATCCTGACTTGGTTTTGCTTGATGTAATGATGCCGGACATGAGTGGTTTTGAAGTAGCTCAACATTTAAAGTCAAATCCGCAGACTGCTGAGATTCCGATCATCTTTCTGACTGCACTGAATAGTACGGCAGATATTGTGAAAGGTTTTCAAGTAGGAGCGAATGATTTCATCTCCAAGCCTTTCAATAAGGAGGAACTGATTATCCGGGTTACCCACCAAATATCTTTGGTAGCTGCCAAGCGGCTGATTTTGAGTAAAACGGAAGAACTGCAACGTACCATTGCCGGGCGTGACAAGCTTTATTCGGTGATTGCCCATGACCTGCGCTCTCCTATGGGTTCCATAAAGATGGTGCTGAACATGCTGATACTGAACTTACCGGCTGAGAAAATAGGTATCGAAATGTACGAGCTTCTGACGATGGCCAATCAGACAACAGAGGATGTGTTCTCGTTGCTGGATAACCTGCTGAAATGGACAAAGAGTCAAATCGGTAAGTTGAACGTGGTTTATCAGGATGTGGACCTCGTCGAAGTGACAGACGGTGTCATTGAGATTTTCAGTATGGTGGCAAGCCTGAAGAAGATAAGAATCCACGAGATGAAACCGGAAAAAATGATGGTCAACGCTGATATTGACATGCTGAAGACAGTGGTCCGTAACTTGTTGAGTAATGCCATTAAGTTCAGTAAGGAGAACTCAGAGGTACTGGTGAAGATGGAGGAAGTAGATGGTATGGCAGTTGTCAGCGTCCAGGATTATGGCTGTGGCATCAGCGAGGAGGGGCAGAAGAAGTTGTTGCATACTGATACGCATTTCAGCACGTTCGGCACGAACAACGAAGAAGGCTCGGGACTGGGCTTGTTGCTATGCAAGGATTTTGTCGTGAAGAATGGCGGTAAACTGTGGTTTACTTCCAAGGAAGGCGAAGGCTCCATATTCAGCTTCTCTATTCCGGTGAAGAAGTGATAACGAAGAAAATAGAACGGATGGTCCGTTGAAGTAAAACAGACCATCCGTCAGACTCAAATAGACCGTCTGTTACGGTCGTGCAGACCATCTGTTTCTTATGAACGGATGGTCTGTTTTTTTATCTCTTACACAGACTGCGGAAATCGCAATATTCACATTTCCGGGTATCCTCTGTTTGGCTGAATGTTTCTTCTTGGCTGAATATCTCCTGCAGGAGTCCGTGCAGCCGTTCGCGAAACTCGTCTTCGAAGAAAGCGAAGTTGTTGACCGGTACCTTGGGTTGTCGCGGCGCTCCCATTTCGATGACCGGGGAGTAGCTTTCGGAAGCTGCCCGGTGGATGTAAAGTAGGGAAGGGGCTACCTTCAGCGATTGCTTGCGGCAGAGGATGGCGGCGTACAGAAACGTCTGGAAAATATAGTTGGGACGGTTGTCGGCGGGAGTAAACAGTTGTTCTATATTTTCAGGAGTCTTGGGAGTACCGCCTGTCTTGTAGTCCACGATACGTAGCGTGTCTCCTTTGCTGTCCAGGCGGTCGATGGTACCGCCTATCTGTAAGGCAAGCTTTCCTTGCGGAGTATCTATTTCCATCATTTCTCTGACGTCCTGTTCCATACCCTCCATACGGAACGGGGCATATTGCAGGTCATTGCGCAGAAGCTGGCGCAGGTAAGAGGCAATGACTTTGGAATGGATAAGCTGCGTACCGTTATATTCCGGTTGCTCCGTAAGGGGCACATGGAAGAACTTTTCTTTAAAAGCATTGTCCACATAGGCTTGCAGGCGGACATCGTCTTTCAGTAACTGTTCCAGGTCTTCTTTACGTATTTCCCGTCCGTTGGTTGTCAGTTCGTTGTACACCAGTTCGGCAGAACGGTGGAAGATGGTGCCGAAGAGGGCGGAGTCTATTTCGGCGCTTACTTCATCGAGAGCCTTCAGGCCGGCTACGTATCGGTAGTAGAATTTCAGCCGGCAGTCCAGATAGGCATTGAGGGCAGAGGGGGAGAAGAACGCTTTGGGACGTCGGTGGATGTCGTAGGCGTCGAACATCTGTTGCAACATCTCCGGTGTCTTGTGAATCTCAATTTCCAGGGCTTGTTGTGGAGATTGTCCGGCTTCAAGGTACTCAAGGGAGATGTTGTGCGGCGACTCTACCAGGAATTGCAGCATGAAGCGGGACATCTCCCCGCGGTTCAGTCCGTCCGAAGAGATGTTATATAATAAGGTGACGTTTTCTGCCCGTTGGATGAGGCGGTAGAAGTAGTAGGCATAGACGGCATTCTTGTGTTCTATGGTGGTCATGCCGAAGGCCTTCCTCAGGTTGTAGGGAATGAAGGAGGAGTCGCCTCCGGCTTTGGGCAATTGCCCTTCGTTGAGGGAGAGCATGATGAGGTTGCGGAAATCGAGGTTACGCGTTTCCAGCACCCCCATTACTTGCATGCCGATGGCGGGTTCTCCGTGGAAGGGAATGTTGGCAGAGGTAAGCAAGCGGTTCAGCAGTCGCTTCAGCGTGTCTGTGCGCACACCACTCAATTCGCCGGTCTCTATCAGGCTGAGCAGGCGGTTGACGAGGGTGTAGCTTTTGAACAGAGACTCGCGGTACAGCTGGTTGAAGATGTCTTCCACGTCTTTTTCCTGGCGGTAGAGGACGGCCACTTCGCGAAGCAGTTCGGTGAGGTAGCTGCATAGGGCGGCGATGCCGTTCTGTGGTGTAAAGACTTGTTCAAGGAATGCGTCCTGCTTCAGCTCCGAGGGAAGGGGATAGAAGCGGTTGTCCCGGGTAAGCTGTTTTTCCAGTGTTTCGGCATTGGGGGAAAGTTGCCGGGTGTAAGGGTGTTTCAGCAGCGTGATTACGGTTTCGTAGATGTATCGTCCGGTACCTGTGTGGTAGCCGGTAGTCTGTAGCTCTACAAGGGCGTTGATAAAGCTGTATACCGGAGTTTGGGCAAGGGGGAATCCCATTGTGATGTTGACGTTCTTTACATCTGCCGGAATGGAGTGGAGGACGGGAAGCAGTAGGGATTCGTTACAAAGGACAACGGCAGTGTCTTTGAATGAAGAAGGGGTTCTTAATTCTTCATTCCCCCTAATCCATTGCGGCAAGTAGCGGGCTTGTGCATTTTCGGTAGAAGCGGAGATAAAGCGTACGTTCTTGGGTTTCCGCAGTACATCAAAAGAAGTTTCGGGCAGTTGGTTGGGAAACAGCTTTAGGTTGCGGAGGATGAATTCGCCTGCTTCGTGGGTATAGGGCGGCTTTTGCTCAAGGGGAAGACGGGTGTAGAACACGTCGTAATCCCAATAGAACATTGCTTTCCCGGCATCCTGCAAGAGCTGGAAGAAACGGGTTTCTACTCTATTTAGCACGTTGAAGCCGACAAATACATAGCGGTCGTAGCGCAGTCGGTCGGTGTCGAGTTGCTCCATGACATTGCGGTACATCATGCCTTCGTAGGCGATGCCCAGTTCTGTAAGATTGCGGCGGTAGTGGCGGTAGATGTCGCCCAGTTTATCCCAGAGGGAGATGAATTTGGCTTTCAGCTCCGTGCGCTTTTCTATGGAAAAGTTCTGGAAGAACTGGCGGATGGCTTCTTCTTGTTCTTGGTCGAGGAAGTCGTAATTGTCCATAATGTTCTTCAGTTCTTGCAGGTTGCTGAAGAGTTTGTCGGCATCTACAAGGTTTTTGTCTACGTCATCGAAATCGCTGATGAGCAGTTCTCCCCAGAAGTAGAAGTCATCCAGAGTTTCTTCGCTGCGGGTCTCTTCGCGGAATACCTTATACAATTCGCATACCAGACGGATAGGGTCACCGGACTTCAATGGAGAGAGTTGCCGGAACAGTTCGCTGATGCTGACGTAGGCAGGCGACCACAAAGGGCGGTCCGTTTCAGTTGCCAGATATTCGTTGAAGAACAGACTGGCACGTTTGTTGGGGAAAACGATGGCGGTGCGCGAGAGGTCGTTTCCTATTTTGGCGTAAAGGTCGCGGGCGACCAGTTGGAGGAATGTTTCCATGATTTAGTTGATAATTGATAATTAATAGTGGATGGGGAGTGAGTTATACCGGTTCTATGTTGTTCTCCTCTACATACCACAAGTAACCCCGTATATTTTCTGCGACATACCCCATGCGGACCAGCAGTTGCATGTATCCCTGCACCTGCTTGTTGTACTTCTTGTTTGGCTTTCCGAACTTGAAGTCCACCACTACGATTTCTTCGCCACGCATCATCACGCGGTCCGGGCGGCGTGTCCGCAGTTCACCGTTTTCCTGCCAGATGATGTCGCATTCATTGAATAGCTGCCACGTTCCTGAATACCAGTCCTTGACTTGAGGCAGGGAGAAAGCGCGTTGGGTGAGATTGCGTATTTCTTCTTCCGTCTCACTCCGTCCAATCACACCTTCAAAGACGAGCTGGCTGATGGCATTGTCAATGTCTTTTTCCGTTTCGATGGCAGAGAATAGGGTATGCAGCAAACGTCCCCGGTTGATGAAGCGCTGGCTGGACTCTGCTTCGTCCACTCCTGCTATGAAGTCTGCCGAACGGTTGGATTGCCGGAACTCGATGTCGTGGAGCATGCTCTCCATGTGGACGGGCAGTTTGACCGGCTTTTGCGAAAGTCTGTTGACTGGTTGCTGTTCGTAAACCTCAGGTTTACGTTCGCAGTATAGAGGTTTCTGTTCGTAGTATAGAGGTTTAGCTTCGTCGTTAGCAGGGTTGTCTGCGTCATGCTGTGAGACGGGGACGGGGGAAGGGCAAATCTTGCCGTTCTCATATATGGAAGCCTCTTCGTCCCAACTGCCTGCTCCGTCTTTGGCTATGTGGGGCAGGGTGTTGGCAAGGAGTTCGGATATGGTTCCCTTCTGTTCCTTCCGGCTCCAGAGGATGAGGTTCTTGCCGGCACGGGTAAAGGCCACGTACAGCAGATTCAGATTGTCTATCCACAGCTGAAGACGTTCGTGCAGATAGTCCTGCCGATATATGGATTCCGCCATGGTGGTGGAATAGTTCACCGGTACTAAGCTGATGGCATTATAAGGCTCTTCCGGTGGGGCGCACCACACCAGCTGGTTGTTGGTTTCGTTCTCTAGCTTCCAGTCGCAGAAGGGAATCAGTACGGTATGGAATTCCAGTCCTTTGGACTTGTGGATGGAGAGGATGCGTATGCCGTCCATCTCACCGCTGGGGATGGTTTTGCTGCAAAGGGTTTCGTCCCAGTAGCGGATGAAGCTGGCCAGTTCGGAAGAATTGCTTTGCAGATACTCCGTCACAGCATCGAAGAAGGAGAAGAGGTAGGCATCCTGCTTTTCAATGCGGCTCATGCCGAAGATGCTGAACAGTTCTTCCAGTAACTCATACAAAGGCATCAAGCGCAGCGTTTCCCGTCGGGAGGTAAAGGTTTCGGGCAGGGGAGTGGCTATGATGAATCCCGACTGCTCGTCATTTGTCATTTGTAATTTGTAATTCTCCATCAGTGCAGCCTCCGCAATCTTGTTCTCCGGATTCGATAGGCAGCGCAGGGCATCCATCAGCATGCAGATGGCAAGAGAGGCATCCAGACGGAAAGCTTCGTCGGACACGACAGAAAGATGCAGTTCTTTGTCAAAATAGTCGGCTATCGGCGGGATATTCTTGTTCTTGCGGACAAGGATGGTGATATCATTCAGTGTTACGCCCTCTTCCAGCAGCCGTTGCACCTCTTCTCCTAAAGCGAGAAGGGTCTGCTCTGTATAGTTGTGTTCATCGTCCGGTTCCAGGAAGGTGGCTTTTACGTAGCCGTACTCCGTGCTCTTGGGCGATTCCTGCACTACGTCGGCATAAGCGCGTTTCAGGGGTAGGCAATCCTCTTTCAGTTCGTTCAGGTGTAATGCATTGAGGTAGTCTATGGCAGCGGTAAATACCTGGTTGTTGAAACGGATAATGTTGGTTTCGCTACGCCGGTTTGTTTTTAGGGTTTCCACACGGACGGGGAAGGAGTTTAAGTTTAATTCTTTATTTCCCAAGCTGTTCAGTATTCCCCAGTCCCCGTTCCGCCAGCGGTAGATGGACTGCTTCACATCTCCCACAATCAGACTGTCGGCTCCTTGCGAAAGTCCTTCGAGCAACAGCAGACGGAAGTTGTCCCATTGCATGCGGCTGGTGTCCTGGAATTCGTCAATCATGACGTTGCGTATGTTGGCGCCGATTTTCTCGAAGACGAACGAAGAGTCACCCTCGCGCACCAATTTGTGCAGCAGGGCGTTGGTGTCCGAAAGTAGAAAGCGGTTATGTTCTCGGTTCAGTGTACGTACCTCCTCGTCAATATGGTTGAGGAGTTGTAGTTTGTTGAGATGCTGGAGCGAGAGACGGCAACTGTTCAGGGTGCGGTTGCGTTGCGGACGCATTCTTTCGGCTTCCTGCAGTAGAGGTATCAGGCTGGTTTTTGCCAGACAGATGATGTCGTCCTTTCGTGAGGATGTTTTCGTTGCCCAGTTTTTTGCATCTGCCAGGCTGTTTTGCAGGGTGGCGTTCAGCACATCTTTGTCAGACAGTCTGCCGTCGCGCAGTTTGCGGAAGTAACTGCCGATGCCTCGGGCACCTCCTTTCAAGTCTTCGGGAGTGAGGGCATGCCCTTCCAGTTCGCCTTCAAACTGGTCGTAGAAACTTTTCATCTGTTCCAGAGCCTCGGTTTCCATATCGCGCAGCACATCCCGGTAGAGTTTCAGCGTGTTCGGAGTACGAAGGCATTGCCGTAGTTTTTCTCCGCGTTCTATGTAGCTTTCATCGAAGATGTTTCGTCCGAAACTTTTCACCTCATTCGATACGTTCCAGCGTTTGTCGTCGCGGATGCGCTCGTCGATGTAGTCCAGCAGCCATGCCAGCACGGGAGAGGTGGGGGTAAGCTTCTCGATGAGGCTGTCTACGGCATCACTCAGCACTTCACTGTTGTTCAGCTCTATGTTCAGGTTAGGACTCAGCTCTAGTTCGCGGGCAAGGTTGCGCATCACGGATTGAAAAAAGGAGTCGATGGTTTCCACGCGGAAACGGCTGTAGTCATGCAGCATGTATTGCAGTGCTATGCCGGCCCGTTGACGAATCTCTTTGTCCGTCAATCCGCCCCCGCCTTCTCCTTTAATTTTTAATTTATAATTTTTAATTCTCTCCAGATATGCTTCGGAAGAAGGTGCTCCCTTCCAGATACCGTAAAGCTGTGTCAGTATGCGCTCCTTCATCTCTGCCGTAGCCTTGTTGGTGAAGGTTACGGCAAGTATCTGCCGGTAGGCATGTGGATTGATTATCAAATGCTTGATGTATTCCACAGCCAGCGTAAAGGTCTTGCCTGAGCCGGCAGAGGCTTTGTATACTAATAATTCCATGTAATTTGCTGCATTGAGTATGTATCTGCAAACGTACACAAAAATAATGAGAAAAATAAATGCTTCCCTGCTTTCTCTTATAGAAAGAAGCGGGAAGCATCCATTATTGAGGGGCTATGTGTAGGGGCTGTGCTACATTACCGGTGTCTGGAAAAGAAATACAAATCCTTTGCTGTCTTTCAAATCCTTTATGGCATCTCCGGCATATATTTCTCCGTTTGTCAGTGAGAGTTTCTTGATTCCTGCATTCGGGCTAAAATCGATTTTCTTCAAGTCGAGCCAGAATAAGTTAGGGGTCAGTGTGGACTCAAAATAATATACTTTGTTCTTCTGGTCGGATACAGAACGCCAACGGGTGGAGGAGATATGGGGCTTGTCCGGTGTGGTGATACCGAACGGTACAGAAACATTGCGCATTACGCTCAATACACTGGGTACGGCAATCTTTGCATCCGCTGTTTGCGGAATGGCATTGATGTAGAACGATGCGCGTACAAAGCGGTCACTGGAGCGGTTGGTTCCCGGCAACATATTCAGTCCGCCTACCTCTTTCCAATAGTCGTTGATAGCCAGCTGGAGTTCATATTTGGGAGAGTTGGTCATTACTTGATACTGCTTACCTTCATGTATCTCAAGGTTTCCGTCTATGTATTCCAGGACAGCCGTGTTTCCGGTTTCATCTGTGATGGCCAGATGCAGGGTGGAAGCGGCTCCGTTGGGCAGGTCTGGTGCATCAATGCGGAAGGATTCTTTTTTCAGTTCATCCACAGCTTCGCGTACGGTTGCAAAATTGTCGAGTACGTATTGCGTCCAGATACTGATGCCCATAATCGGGCGGTTGTCTCCCGGGCGGTGGTAAACGGACTCCGGAAGGAAGAGCAGGCTGGCAACCAGACCTTTCTCGTTCATACCGTCGCAGGTACCTATGTCATAACCGGCGGCAATGACGCTACCGTACTTGGAAGTCCAGTTCACTGTATTCCCTTTGTTGTAGCCTGCCCTTTGCATGCCTCTTGGGAATACATAGATGTTACTCATAAGGTCTTCTTTCCAGTCCATCGTACGTCCTGTAATGACTGTATTGTCAGGACCGATGTAGGTGGCTCGGGTACACGCTTCTGTTTGTTGCACACTCATGGAGGCTATGGCAGCCAGTGCAACAGCTATTGTCTTTATTGGTTTATTCATCTCGCTTTTGTCTTTATGAATTAATACTCTGTTTCATAGAATAACAAAAGGAGGGGAGTATAGTTTGAGAAAAAGAGGTGAAATCCCTTACTCGTCTTTTTCTTTCAGCAATTCCTCCATCTTCAGCACCTCGTCCCGATACTGTGCGGCTTCGATAAAATCGAGTTTCTTGGCAGCCTCCTGCATAAGCTTCTTGGTACGTTCGATACTCTTTTCCAGTTGCTTGCGGCTCATGTACTGTACTATAGGGTCGGCAGCCATCGTAGATGTACTTTCTTGTTCCACATAGGGGCGGGGAGTGCTGGAAGTGAACTTCTCGCTGCTGAGGACGGCTTCGCCGGAAGCCTCGTTGGTGGCAAACACATTGAGGTTCTTGGCTTTCTTGATTTGCTGTGGTGTGATGCCGTGCTCTTCGTTGTACTTCAACTGCTTCTCGCGACGGCGGTTGGTCTCGTCGATGGTCAGTTGCATGCTGTCCGTTATTTTGTCGGCATACATGATGACCATACCGTTCACGTTACGGGCGGCACGTCCGGCAGTCTGTGTCAGTGAGCGGTGGGAACGAAGGAAACCTTCCTTGTCTGCATCGAGAATGGCAACGAGAGAGACTTCAGGCAGGTCGAGTCCTTCACGCAGCAGGTTGACACCGACAAGTACATCGTAAATGCCCTCGCGCAAGTCACCCATAATCTTCACACGTTCCAAAGTGTCTACGTCGCTGTGGATATAATTACACTTCACGTTGTTGTTCAGCAGATATTCCGTCAGTTCTTCAGCCATTCGTTTGGTGAGGGTGGTGACGAGGGTACGCTCGTTCTTCTCGATGCGTACTTGGATTTCTTCCATCAGGTCGTCTATTTGGTTGTGGCTGGGACGCACCTCAATAATGGGGTCTAACAGTCCCGTCGGGCGGATGACTTGTTCTACTACGATGCCTTCGGATTTCATCAGCTCATAGTCTGCCGGTGTGGCGCTGACGTAAATCACTTGTTTGGCCATCTCTTCGAATTCATCGAATTTCAGCGGGCGGTTGTCCATGGCAGCCGGTAGGCGGAATCCGTACTCCACTAGGTTTATCTTGCGGGCGCGGTCACCTCCGTACATGGCACGTATCTGCGGGACGCTGACGTGGCTTTCGTCAATGACTATCAGGAAATCTTCGGGGAAGAAGTCCAGCAGGCAGTAGGGGCGGGTACCGGCAGCACGCCCGTCAAAGTAGCGAGAATAATTCTCAATGCCGGAGCAATGTCCCAATTCGCGTATCATTTCCATATCATAGGTCACCCGTTCCTGCAAGCGTTTGGCCTCGAATGGGCGGCCTTCGTTTTCAAACCATTGCACCTGCTTGTGAAGGTCATCCTCTATTTCGTGTATGGCACGCAACGTGGCTTCCTTGGTGGTCATGAAGAGGTTGGCGGGATAAATCTTGTAGGCATCGAACTTGGCGACGGTAACGCCGCTCATAGGGTCCACTTCCTCAATACTGTCTACCTCGTCTCCCCAAAAGGTGACGCGCAGCAAGTTGTCGGCGTAAGCCAGATAAATGTCCACCGTATCGCCTTTCACGCGGAAATTGCCGCGGTTCAGGTCAATGTCGTTGCGTACATAAAGACTGTCCACCAAGCGTCGCAGGAAGACATTGCGACTGAAATTCTTGCCTTGCTGTACTTCGATGACGTTGTTGTAGAAGTCTGCCGGATTCCCCATGCCGTATATGCACGAAACGGAGGATACCACCACTACATCTTTCCTGCCCGAAAGCAGGGCAGAGGTGGCGGCAAGGCGCAACTTGTCTATCTCGTCGTTGATGGCGAGGTCTTTTTCTATATAGGTGTCCGATGATGGCAGGTAGGCTTCGGGCTGATAGTAGTCGTAGTAGGACACATAGTATTCTACGGCATTGTTCGGGAAGAATCCCTTGAACTCGCTGTACAACTGGGCAGCCAGCGTCTTGTTGTGGCTCAATATCAGCGTTGGCTTGTTGATGTTGGCAATGACGTTGGCTATGGTGAATGTCTTTCCGGACCCGGTGACACCGAGTAATGTTTGTGCAGGAAGTCCCTCATGCACGCCCTCGGTCAGCTGTGCGATGGCTTCCGGCTGGTCACCGGTAGGTTGGTAGGCGGATGTCAGTTCGAATTTGTTCATTTTCTCTTCTTAGAAGCGGCAATATTCGGTAAAATCTTTGAGATAAACAAAATTTTTTTGTTTACTTTGCAGCTATATTGATAACAACCATTAATAATTGTAATACAACGAAGAACATGATTTGGAATGAAAGCATCGAATGCATGGATCGCGAAAGCCTTCGTAAAATCCAGAGCATTCGTCTCAAAAAGACTGTGGAGCGTGTGTATCATGACACTCCTTTTTATCGTAAGAAAATGCAGGAACTGGGAGTTACTCCCGATGACATAAACAGTATAGATGATATTGTAAAACTGCCTTTTACTACCAAGTACGACTTGCGGGACAATTATCCCTTCGGCCTCTGTGCCGTACCTATGAGCCAGATTGTGCGTATTCATGCCTCTTCCGGCACAACCGGAAAACCCACTGTGGTAGGCTATACCCGAAAAGACCTTTCAGCATGGTCCGAATGCCTTTCACGGGCCTTTACCGCCTATGGTGCCGGTAGCTCGGATATTTTCCAGGTGTCCTACGGTTACGGACTTTTTACCGGTGGACTGGGTGCGCATGCCGGTGCCGAGAATATCGGCGCTTCCGTCATCCCGATGTCCAGCGGCAATACGGAGAAGCAGATTACACTGATGCATGATTTCGGTTCTACCGTACTTTGCTGCACGCCCTCATACGCCCTCTATCTGGCAGATGCCATCAAAGACTCCGGTCTTCCCCGTGAAGAGTTTAAGTTGAAAGTGGGAGCCTTCGGCGCCGAGCCGTGGACCGAAAGTATGCGTCGGGATATTGAAACCAAGCTGGGTATCAAGGCATTTGATATTTATGGGCTTAGTGAGATTGCCGGCCCCGGTGTAGGTTACGAATGCGAGTGCCAGCACGGTACCCACCTCAATGAAGACCATTACTTCCCCGAGATTGTAGACCCGAAGACCCTCGAACCGGTTGCCCCTGGAGAAACCGGCGAATTGGTGTTCACTCACCTTACCAAAGAGGGGATGCCGCTGTTGCGCTACCGTACCAAGGACCTCACCGCCCTGCACTACGATAAGTGCTCCTGCGGACGTACACTGGTTCGTATGGACCGCATCTTGGGACGTAGTGATGACATGCTGATTATCCGTGGTGTCAACGTGTTCCCCACGCAGATAGAGTCCGTTATCCTCGAAATGCCGGAGTTCGAGCCTCACTACCTCTTGCTGGTAGACCGCAAGAACAATACCGACACCATGGAGTTGCAGGTTGAGGTTCGTCCCGAATACTATTCCGATGAAATCAACAAGATGCTGGCTCTGAAGAAGAAGCTTGTGACCCGCCTGCAGAGCGTACTCGGTCTCGGCGTAGATGTCCGTTTGGTAGAACCGCGCAGTATTGAGCGCAGCGTAGGCAAAGCCAAGCGCGTCATCGACAACCGCAAATTGTAAATCGCCAAATTGTACATGGTAAATCGTAAATCGTCAAATAGTAAATAAACCTATGGTAGCAAAACAACTTTCCATTTTTCTGGAGAACAAGTCCGGTCGCCTCACAGAGGTGACTGAAGTTCTTGCAAAAGAAGGTGTCAACCTTTCTGCTCTATGTATTGCAGAGAATGCCGATTTCGGTATCCTTCGTGGCATTGTTTCCGAACCGGATAAAGCATATAAGGCTTTGAAAGATAATCACTTCGCAGTGAACGTAACGGATGTAGTAGGCATCAGTTGTCCCAATATTCCCGGCTCATTGGCGAAAGTGCTCCGTTTCCTCTCCGATGAAGGCGTGTTCATCGAGTACATGTATTCCTTTGCCAATGGTGAAACGGCCAATGTCATCATCCGTCCCAACGACATGGATAACTGTATCCGTGTATTGACAGAAAAAAAGGTCGATTTGCTGGCGGCAAGCGAACTCTATAAACTGTGAAAACGAAGGATTAGGGAGGAAGGATTAGGGATGAGGGCTATGCAGTTGATAGCACAGTCACTAATCCCTAATCCTTCACCATTCATCCCTAATTCCTGCCCGTTCGTCTGGTTTTTGAAAAATTAAGGCTCGTATCGTTGCTTTATTCGATGCGAACCTCTATCTTTGCGCATTATTTGAACAAAAGTAATGAAGAAGAACATCCTAATAACTCTGCTTGCAGCATTGCTGCTCTCCTCGTGTGGAGAATACAACAAATTGCTGAAAAGCACAGATTACGAATACAAGTACGAAGCGGCAAAAAATTACTTCGCAAAAGGCCAGTACAACCGTGCTGCTACTTTGCTCAATGAATTGATTGCCATTCTCAAAGGTACTGATAAGGCGGAGGAATCCCTCTATATGCTGGGCATGAGTTACTATAACCAAAAGGATTATCAGACTGCTGCGCAGACTTTCATTCAATACTACAACGTTTATCCCCGCGGCACATTCACTGAACTGGCACGTTTTCATGCCGGTAAAGCTCTATATTTGGATACTCCGGAGCCGCGTTTGGACCAATCCGGTACGTATAGCGCCATCCAGCAGTTGCAGATGTTTATGGAATACTTCCCGCAAAGCTCCAAGAAAGAAGAAGCGCAGAACATGATATTTGCCTTGCAGGACAAGCTGGTGATGAAGGAGTATCTGTCTGCAAAACTTTATTATAATATGGGTAATTATCTGGGCAACAACTATCAGGCTTGCGTTATCACTGCGCAGAATGCTTTGAAGGATTATCCCTATACCAACCTACGTGAAGATTTATCCATTCTTATCTTGCGTGCCAAGTATGAGTTGGCTGTGTATAGTGTGGAAGATAGAAGAGCCGAACGTTACCGTGAAGCGGTGGATGAATGTTATGCCTTTAAAAACGAATTCCCTGAAAGCAAGTATACGAAGGAAGCCGACCGAATCTTCAAGGAGTCACAGAAAATGCTGGGCGAGGGAGGCGAAGAACAAGAGTAATTAGTAATTAATAATTTGTAATTAATACTATAGATAAATTTATGGATTACAGAAAGACAAATGCTCCTACTACTACGGTGACCCGTGATATGATGGAGTTGTGTGAGGATACCGGTAATGTATACGAAAGCGTAGCGATTATCGGAAAACGTGCCAACCAGATTAGTGTGGAAATCAAAAACGACCTTTCCAAAAAGCTTGCTGAGTTTGCCTCTTACAATGACAATCTGGAAGAAGTGTTCGAAAACCGGGAACAGATTGAGATTTCCCGCTATTACGAAAAACTGCCGAAGCCGACATTGATTGCAACACAAGAGTATGTGGAAGGTAAGATTTATTATCGCAATCCGGCTAAGGAAAAAGAAAAATTGCAGTAATGATACAGCGTATTCAATCTGTTTATTTGTTGTTGGTAACCGTCCTGCTGGTTGTGGCCATCTGCATGCCCGTAGGACAGTTCATCGGAGCGGACGGAGTGACGGCGCATGTTTTCAAGCCTCTGGGAGTGGCTTTGGCCGACGGAGGATTTCAGTCTACTTGGGGCTTGTTCGGAATATTGTTGCTCAGTGCACTGGTTGCCTTCTGTACGATATTCCTTTTCCGTAACCGTATGTTACAAATACGCATGACGATTTTCAGCAGCATCCTGCTGATAGGTTACTACATAGCCTTCTGCGTATTTATGTTTATTTTGAAGGGCGATTTGGATGCCACGGCTTTCCAGCTTGGATGGGCGCTTTGCCTTCCGGTGGTAGCCATCATCCTCAACTATCTGGCCTTCCGTGCCATCTACAAAGATGAGGTGATGGTGAAGGCTGCAGACCGTTTAAGAAGATAAGAAGGTTTATCTACTTGATAATAACAAAAGGCAGACCACGTATTTCATTCGGGATACGTGGTCTGCCTTTTTTATCGTTTCTGCTTGGGGTTCAGCCGTTCCCATTATACTGTTCCCATTAGAGGAGATAGTCGTTCCTACGAGTGAAACGGGTGTTTCCCTACAAGCATTACTTCTTCAAGTCAAAGAGATAAGTTACCTTGGCCGTAATGACTCCGTGTGCGGAGCGCGAGAAAAAGTCCTTCTTGGTGCTGCCATAGAAATCGGACAAAGCATAGTAGTATCTTCCTTCTACAATGAAATTGCCTGCCTTGGTGCGTAGTTCTATGCCTGCTCCACCTGCAATGCCGTAGTCGAATTTGTTGTCTATGGCTTTGCCGTGCTGTTCCACGGTGATGTTGGTGTAGGAGTCTGCTACAGTGCCGTCCCAGTCGCCGTCTATCTTTTCGCTGTCGCCAAGCAGGAAGCCTATCTGCGGACCGGCATGGATGAAGAATTGCAGACCGCGGTCCTTGCCGAAGGCCAGATGTGCCAGGAAGGGTATTTCCACATAGTTCATGGTGCGTGTGTAGCTCAGTGTGGGATAGTCCTCATAGTACTCGTCCCAACCGTGCTGCGAGAAGTTCAGCTCGATTTGTGCACCGCAAATCATGCTGAAATATTTCTCGGAGATATATCGGGCTGTCACACCACCGTTGATGCCCATCAGATTCTTCTGCTTGATAGAGGGAGAGAAGCTTACGCTATTCAGATTGATGCCTCCATTGACGCCCACAGCGAAGTTGTGGCGTTGCTCGCCCACCTGCGCATGCAGGGGCAATATACATGCACACATCAGCAGGGCGAATATGATGATTGTTCTCAGGTTCATGCTATAAGTTATAAGTTACAAGCTACAAGCTACGAGTTAATAGTTATATAGTGGATTATCAGATGATTAATCATTAATCCCTAATCATTAATCAAAGTCCAGCTTCACCAGCTCAAAATTCTTGGTGAAGTGCACAAAAAACACTTTCTTGTTGATGAAGCCCCCCCAGTTGTTTACCCGTTGGAACTTGAAGCCGGTCTGGATGGGCACCAGGTCCAGCCCCTGCATGTTCTTCTCGAAGGAAGAGCCATAGCGCGCAAGTCCTTTCAGGAAGAAATAACCGGTATCGAAGCCCAACATGCCGAATTTGGGATAGCGTTCGTCCATCTCCTTGCCATACCATCTGCGGTAGCTCTTGGTGAAGTTGATGGCGGCAGGAAGCAGGTTGTTGGTATAGAAAGAGGAATAGAAATAGGTGTCCAGTTCGAAGAAGGCTTCCAGGTGGTCTTTGGTGTAGGTCTGCCACTCCGGATAGCCGAACAGATGGACACGGCTTTCGGGTTGCTCGCGTACCAACAGCGTCAGTTGGGGAAGTATCTTAATCAATGTCAGGTTGCTGCCGGATGTGGGGATGAAGATATTCTCACGGTCCGTGCGTAATACTGTTTTCAGGGATTCTACAGTGACATCCTCTTTCAGGCTCTTCATCGGGATGGAACGGTTGCGCAGTTCGTCTTTCAGTCCCTTGATGAATTCTGCCTTGTCCTTGGCGCCCTGGCTGGCTTCAATGAAGATGACGTTGGCGTTGGGGAACTGGCGCACAAAGTGGTCGTACACCTCGGAGTACAGATAGGATTGGGGAGTATTTATCTGATAGACCGCCGGATTCTGGAATACCGTGTTGTCTTTCGATGTGAATGGTATCACCAGACGTGTGTCTTGTTTCTTGGCAAATTCGGCCAGCGGCTCGATGTGCTGTTGGTACAGAGGCCCGAATATGATGTCCATGTCCTTCATCTCGCTTTTGCCCAGAATGGAGTTCAGCGAGGCACTTTCGGGGCCCGAATTGTAAGTGTACAAGTCAATGGAAGTGCCGGTACGTTTCAGGCTGTCTACGGCCATCAGCAGGCCTTCGTAGTATTCCACCATACGGGAGGACTCACTCTTCGATACCCCGTCCAAAAAGGGGAGGATGACGGCAGCCTTGATGGTGCTGAAACGCTCTGTCTCTTTTCTGTTTTCGCGGAACAGCTCGCTGTTGGTAGGCGTGGCCTGCAACTGCGCGCTTTGCTCCGTCTGTGCCTTGGGGTAGGGGATGCAGAGGAAGGTTCCCTTCTTTATTTTGTTCTCGCCTTTCAGCTCCGGATTGGCGGCAATCAGCTCGGCTTCGCTGATGCCGTATTCGCGGCTGATGCTGAATACGGTTTCTTTTCGTTTCACCTTGTGCATGTCGCGGCAGCGCGACTCTATGGGACCGGGAATATTGTTGTTGGCAACCACTGTGTTGTTGCTCAGTGTCTCGGTCGGGGCCATGGTTTCGGCCTCGGTTGTGGAAGGAATGAGGATGACTTGTCCGATACGGAAATTCTCGGCGCTCAGTCCAGGGTTGGCGTCACAGATGGCTTTGGCAGATACATTGTATTTCACGGTCAGCCGGTAGAGGGTCTCGCCGGATGCGATGGTGTGGTATGTTTCTTTTTGTGCGTTGGCGGCACTGCGGGGGATACGCAGCATGCGTCCGATGAATATTCTCTCGTCACTGCCGGGATTCAGTTTGATGATGTCTGCCTGGCTGACGCCGTACATGCTGGCGATGGAGTAGAGACTTTGTCCTTTTTCGATGGTATGCAGGAAATAAGATTGGTTCTCTTGTGCCACTGCACCCAGCGTGCATGCGCCGGCAAGCAGCAGGGAGCAGATAATGCGGTTAATCGTTTTCATTCAGTAATCGTTGGTTTATGTTTACAATTTCCCAAAGTAGCTGCAAAGGTACGAATATTGTGGCATTTCTGCCAAAGGATTGCGTTAAGAAATAATATTGTGCATTTCAAAACTGAAAAATAGCGCTTTTCGGCTGATATTCGGGGGGAAACAGTTATTTTTGCAGTTAAAACGATAGGATAAATTAACATGCAAGAAGAAACAGAATATATCAATGTATATGGTGCGCGCGTGCACAACCTTAAGAATATCGATGCCGAGATTCCCCGTAACAGCCTTACGGTGATTACCGGACTGAGCGGAAGCGGCAAGTCCTCGCTGGCATTCGATACTATCTTTGCCGAAGGGCAGCGCCGCTATATCGAGACTTTTTCGGCATACGCCCGCAACTTCCTGGGGAACCTGGAGCGTCCGGACGTGGACAAGATAACGGGACTGAGCCCGGTTATCTCCATCGAGCAGAAAACCACCAACAAGAATCCGCGCTCCACCGTGGGCACTACCACCGAGGTGTACGATTACCTGCGTCTGCTCTATGCCCGCGCCGGCGACGCCTACTCCTACCTCTCGGGCGAGAAGATGGTGAAGTACACCGAAGAGCAGATACTGGACCTCATCCTGAAAGACTATAAAGGAAAGCGCATCTACATCCTTGCCCCGCTGGTGCGGGGTCGTAAGGGACACTACAAGGAGCTTTTCGAGCAGGTGCGCAAGAAAGGCTACCTCTACGTGCGTGTGGACGGCGAGGTGTGCGAAGCCCTGCCCAGTATGAAGCTGGACCGCTACAAGAACCACGATGTGGAGGTAGTGATAGACAAGCTTGTGGTGGCAGATAAGGACGACACGCGCCTGAAGAACAGCGTAGCCACCGCCATGCGCCAGGGCGACGGGCTGCTGATGATACTCGATGCGCAGACCGACAGCGTGCGCCATTACAGCAAGCGGCTGATGTGTCCCGTGACGGGCTTGTCCTATCGGGAACCGGCACCGCACAACTTCTCCTTCAACTCCCCGCAGGGCGCATGCCCCAAGTGCAAAGGGCTGGGGGTGGTGAGCCAGATTGACATCGACAAGGTGATTCCCGACCGCGAGCTCTCCATCGCCGGAGGTGCCATCGCACCCTTGGGGAAAGCCAAGAACAGCATGATTTTCTGGCAGATTACCGCCTTGCTGGAGAAGTATGAGGCAACGCTGAAAACTCCGGTGAAGGAGCTGCCGGAGGATGCACTGGACGAGGTGCTCTACGGCTCGGACGAGCGCATCAAGATAAAGAGTTCGCTGATAGGCACCTCTTCCGACTACTTCGTGACGTTTGAGGGTGTCATCAAATACATTCAGATGTTGCAAGAGAAGGATGCTTCCGCCACGGCGCAGAAGTGGGCGGACCAGTTTGCCAAGACTGCCGTTTGTCCGGAGTGCCATGGCGCCAAGCTGAACAAGGAAGCGCTTTCGTTCCGCATCCACGACAAGAACATCTACGAACTGTCCACAATGGACATTAGCGAGCTGTATGACTGGCTATCTGCCGTAGACCCGCATCTCAGCAGCAAGCAGCAGCAGATTGCCGGTGAAATCCTGAAGGAAATCCGTACGCGGCTCAAGTTTTTGCTCGATGTCGGTCTGGATTATCTTTCGCTGAACCGTAGTTCCGTCAGCCTTTCCGGTGGTGAAAGCCAGCGTATCCGCCTGGCTACGCAGATAGGTTCACAGCTGGTGAATGTGCTGTATATATTGGATGAGCCGAGTATCGGCCTGCACCAACGCGACAACCAGCGCTTGATACACTCTTTGAAGGAACTGCGCGACATTGGCAACTCCGTCATTGTGGTGGAGCATGACAAGGACATGATGCTGGCTGCCGATTACGTCATTGATATGGGTCCGAAAGCTGGTCGCCTGGGAGGGGCTGTCGTCTTTGCCGGCACTCCCCGCGAAATGCTCCGGACGCATACGCTGACCTCCCAATATCTGAATGGAGAACGTGCCATCGAGGTGCCTGCCAAGCGTCGCGAGGGCAATGGACACAGTCTGTGGCTGCGTGGCGCCAAAGGTAATAATCTGAAAAATGTGGATGTGGAGTTCCCGCTGGGCAAGCTGATTTGCGTTACCGGTGTTTCCGGCAGTGGCAAGTCCACGCTTATCAACGAGACGTTGCAGCCTATTCTTTCGCAGAAGTTCTATCGTTCACTGCAGGATCCTTTGGACTATGACAGTATTGAAGGGCTGGAATATATAGACAAGGTGGTGAATGTGGACCAGTCTCCTTTGGGACGAACGCCGCGTTCCAATCCTGCCACTTATACCGGTGTGTTTTCCGATATCCGCAATCTGTTTGTCGGCCTGCCCGAAGCGAAGATACGCGGGTACAAGCCGGGACGCTTCTCCTTCAACGTCAGTGGCGGACGCTGCGAGGCTTGCCAGGGCAACGGCTACAAATGCATTGAGATGAATTTCCTGCCGGATGTGTATGTGCCTTGCGAGGTGTGCCACGGCAAACGCTATAACCGCGAGACGCTGGAAGTGCGCTTTAAAGGCAAGTCCATTGCCGATGTGCTGGATATGACCATCAACCGTGCGGTGGAGTTCTTCGAGAATGTGCCCCAGATATTGAATAAGATTAAGGTTATCCAGGAAGTGGGATTGGGCTATATCAAGCTGGGACAGTCCTCCACCACGCTCTCCGGAGGTGAGAGCCAGCGCGTAAAGTTGGCTACGGAACTCTCCAAGCGTGATACGGGCAAGACACTCTATATCCTCGACGAACCTACCACCGGACTTCATTTTGAAGATATCCGCGTACTGATGAATGTACTGAACAAACTTGTTGACAAAGGAAACACCGTCATCGTCATAGAGCATAATCTCGATGTCATCAAGATGGCGGACTACATCATTGATATGGGTCCCGAAGGTGGCAAGGGGGGAGGGGAACTCCTCTCCTGCGGAACACCCGAAGAGGTGGCGAAGAGCGAGAAAGGCTATACTCCGAAATTCCTGCGTGAAGAGCTGGGGGATAATTACTAATTACTAATTTTGTAACTTGTTATGGTGAAAATTAATAAGACGAATGCAGCGCGGCTGCTCGACAAAGCCAAGATAGCCTATGAACTCATTCCCTACGAGGTGGATGAGAACGATTTGAGCGCCGTACATGTAGCCGCCAGTTTGGGCGAGGACATCAACTGCGTGTTCAAGACACTTATTCTTCACGGCGATAAATCCGGCTACTTTGTCTGCGTCATCCCGGGTGAGCACGAAGTGGATTTGAAACTGGCGGCAAAGGCATCGGGCAACAAGAAGTGTGACCTCATTCCGGTTAAGGAACTTTTACCTCTGACGGGCTACATCCGCGGAGGTTGTTCGCCCATCGGCATGAAGAAGCCTTTCCCTACCTATATCCATGAAACGTGCCTACGGTTTCCGTATATCTATATCAGTGCTGGACAACGTGGTTTGCAGCTTAAACTGGACCCGAAGGATTTGGTAAAAGAAGTGCGTGCAGAAGTTTGTGTTCTTTTTAATGAATAAATCTTCTATTTCTGCCGAGATATTTTAATTTTATAAGGAAATATTCAATAGAATTTATATATTTGCAGGAATTATTCAAGAAATCAATCCAATTACTAATTCTAAAAACTAATTTTTATGTTCAACAAACACCCTAAAGGTCTGATTGCCGCATCCTTTGCTAATTTGGGCGAGCGTTTCGGCTTTTATACCATGATGGCCATTCTTGTACTTTTTCTGCAAGCCAAGTTCGGACTGGATGGAAAAGAGGCAGGTTTGATCTACTCAACATTTTATTTTTCTATTTACATTCTTGCATTGATAGGTGGTATTATTGCCGACAAGACCCGTAATTACAAAGGTACCATTTTTGCCGGTATTGTCCTGATGGCGGTAGGCTACTTGATGCTTGCCATCCCGTCTCCTACACCGGTTGCCAATAAAACCTTGTTTTTGGTGATTACTTGTGCGGCCTTGTTTGTCATTGCTTTCGGAAATGGTCTTTTCAAGGGAAATCTTCAAGCGCTGGTAGGGCAGATGTACGACAATCCCCAATATTCCAGCATGCGTGATTCCGGTTTCTCCTTATTCTATATGTTCATCAATGTAGGTGCCATCTTTGCTCCGTTTGCTGCAGTAGGCGTACGTAACTGGTGGCTGTCCACATTCGGCTACAATTATGATGCCGACCTGCCTGCCCTTTGCCACGGACATCTGGCAGGAACGCTGACTCCCGAAGCTGTGGACACTTATAGTGCACTGGCAACGAAAGCCACTATTTCCGGAACACCCGTAACGGATATGACGGTATTTGCCAATGAATATCTGAACGTGTTTACCACCGGTTTCCATTATGCATTCGGTGTAGCTATCTTGGCTATGGTTCTCTCTTTGGTAATTTTCGTCATCAACAGAAAGAAATTCCCCGATCCCAGCAAGAAGGTGGCTGCAAAAGCGGGCGATGCCACTGCAGTGGAGATGAGCGCACAAGAGGTAAGACAGCGCATGTATGCATTGTTTGCCGTATTCGGTGTGGTAATTTTCTTCTGGTTCTCGTTCCATCAGAATGGGTTGACACTGACGTATTTTGCCAAGGAATATACAGATTTGAATTTATTCGGCATGGCTATTTCAGCTGAGCTGTTCCAGTCTTTGAACCCGATTTTCGTTGTATCTCTGACACCGGTCATCATGGCTGTCTTTGCAGCACAGCGTGCCAAGGGTAAAGAGCCTTCCACTCCGCGGAAGATTGCCATCGGTATGGGTATTGCTGCCACCGGCTTCCTTATAATGGCTATCGGTTCTTATGTAAGCAACTTGCCGATGCACAAGGATATAATCGCTTTGGGTACCTCTCCGGTGAAGGTGACTCCGCTGTTGCTGATGGTTACCTATCTGATATTGACTGTTGCCGAATTGTACATTTCTCCGTTGGGCATTTCATTCGTGTCCAAGGTGGCTCCTCCCAAATATCAGGGTATCATGCAGGGCGGTTGGCTCGGCGCTACTGCCATTGGTAATCAGTTGCTCGTTATCGGTGCTATCCTTTACGAAAGTATTCCTATCTGGATGACGTGGACGGTATTTGTAGTAGCGTGCTGCATTTCCATGTTCACCATGCTGTTCATGCTGAAATGGCTTGAAAAGGTGGCGAAGTAATCGGAAACGAAAGATAAAACTAAAGGCTGCGCAATGTTCGTAATGAACTGCGCAGCCTTTAGTTTTTGGAGGGCTTTTAATGCCGGGACTCAGATTTCCAGTCCCATGATGTAGTCATTCATGTAATATCCGTTTCCTATCGGGAAATCCCCTTCACGGAGTTTCCGCATTCCCATATGTTCGTAAAACTGCAGTGCCTTGTTGTTACGGTTCACATTCAATTCCATCAGACAAGGGCCGGGATGCACTTTCTTGATGTACTTGATGGCTTCGCGAAAGAGGAAACTGCCGCAATGTGCACCCTGGTAATAGGGGAGCACATAAATCTTTTGCAGGTGGAATAAATCTTCTCCTTGCTGCTGTACGGACACATAGCCCGCCGCTTCACATTCTTCGTAAGCCAGGAAATAGACGTGGCCTTCCTCTTCCATTTGTTTACGGATATTGTCCAATGAATACATCCATTCCATCATGTAGTCGGTCTGCTCGGGAGTAAGGATATCCTTATACGTGACGGGAAATATTTGCTGCGCAAGTTTCTGAATCAGTGCGCAGTCTGCTGTCGTTGCTTTTCTTATGGTAAACATATCGGTTGTATTTATACTGTTTGGGGTGTAAAGTTAAGCCTTTTTTGTGAAACAATCGTTATCTTTGCAGACCGTTACCGAACTAACTAATTCTGATTTTAAAAATTATGGCATTTACGAGCAACATTATGATTGTCCGCCACAGATTGCTGAAGGAACTGGTAAAGCTGTGGAATAACAACGAACTTGTGGATAAAATAGACCGGCTGCCCATCGAGCTGAGTCCGAAGAGGTCCAAGCACGCGGGACGCTGCTGTGTGCACAAAGAGCGCGCGGTGTGGAAGTACAAGTCATTGCCGCTTCTGGGACTCGATATGGAGGACGAGACGGATGAGCTGACCCCCTTGTCGGAGTACGCTGCCCGTGCATTGGACAGAGCGGAAAATGGCAGGCCGAAAGACAACATCATGTGTGTGATTGACGAAGCTTGTTCGGCATGTGTGCAGATTAACTACGAGATTACGAACCTCTGCCGCGGATGTACGGCACGCAGTTGCCAGGTAAATTGTCCCAAGAAGGCAGTGCACGTCAAGGAGAGCGGGCAGGCATGGATTGACCATGATGCGTGTATCAGTTGTGGCATCTGCCATAAGAGTTGTCCCTACCATGCCATTGTTTATATTCCCGTACCTTGTGAGGAGGCTTGTCCCGTGAAAGCCATCAGTAAGGATGAGAAGGGGATAGAGCATATTGACGAAAGCAAATGTATCTATTGCGGAAAGTGTCTCAATGCATGTCCATTCGGAGCAATTTTCGAAATATCGCAAGTGTTCGACGTGTTGCACAGAATCCGTAAGGGTGAGCAGGTGGTGGCTATCGTGGCTCCGTCCATTCTGGGGCAGTTCAAGACGACTATTGAACAAGTGTATGGCGCACTGAAACAAGTGGGCTTTACGGATGTCATCGAGGTGGCGCAAGGTGCGATGGATACCGTCAGCAACGAGGCGCACGAACTGATTGAGAAGTTGGAAGAGGGACAGAAGTTTATGACGACTTCCTGCTGCCCGTCTTATATAGAACTGGTGAACAAGCATATTCCTGCCATGAAGCCCTACGTGTCGGGCACCGGTTCGCCGATGTACTATGCCGCACGCATTGCCAAGGAGAAGTATCCGGATGCAAAGGTGGTCTTTATCGGTCCGTGCGTAGCCAAGCGTAAAGAGGCGCAGCGTGACGAAGCGGTGGATTTCATTATGACTTTCGAGGAGATGGCTTCCGTGTTTGCCGGACTGGATATTCAGATGGAGCAGGCGAAGCCCTATTCCATGAGTTTCACTTCCGTGCGCGAGGCACATGGCTTTGCCCAGGCAGGCGGTGTGATGGGTGCTGTGAAGGCTTATCTGAAAGAAGAAGCGGATAAAATCAATGCCGTGCAGGTGGCTAATCTGGATAAGAAGGCTATCGGTTCGCTGCGTGCTTATGCCAAAACCGGTAAGGCTCCGGGACAGTTCATCGAAGTGATGGCATGCGAGGGTGGTTGCATCACCGGACCGTGTGCACACAATGAGATAGCTGCCGGAAAGCGTCAGTTGACACAAGAGTTGGCTAAGAGAGAGGAAACGTATTGAAATATTTGATTGACAAACTGCGGAGCAATCGCAGGCTGGATGCCGAAGAGTATAAAGCCTTGCTTCTTTGCCGGGACACAGAACTTGCAGCCTACCTGCAGGAGCTTGCCCGGGAAGAAGCGCTTGCCCGCTTTGGCAATAAAATCTTCATTCGCGGACTGATTGAGATAACCAACCGTTGCCGCAATAACTGCTACTATTGCGGCATACGGAAGGAGAACCGGAACATAGTCCGTTATGAACTGGCGCAGGAGGAGATTCTTTCGTGTTGCCATGAAGGCTATCGGTTGGGCTTTCGAACCTTTGTGCTGCAAGGGGGCGAAGCGCAGGCGGTGAAGGATGAGGGGATGGTGGAGACAGTTGCCGCCATCCGGCAATCCTTCCCGGATTGTGCCATTACCTTATCTTTGGGCGAAAAATCGCGGGAAGCCTACGAACGTTTCTTCCTGGCAGGTGCCAACCGCTATCTGTTGCGGCACGAAACCTGCAACGAAGGGCATTATCACCGGCTTCATCCTGCTGAGATGTCCCTTTCCCATCGGTTGCAATGCTTGGACTGGCTGAAAGAGATAGGCTATCAAGTGGGAACCGGAATCATGGTAGGCAGTCCTTACCAGACGGTGGACCATCTGGTAGAAGATATTCTCTTCATCGAACGGTTTCAGCCGGAGATGATAGGCATGGGACCTTTTCTTCCGCATCACGATACTCCGTTTGCCTCTTTTCCGCCGGGAGATATGGAGTTGACGCTGAAGTTGCTTTCTATCTTCCGGCTGATGCATCCCGCGGCACTGATACCTGCTACCACTGCCCTGGCCACACTTGCTCCGGACGGACGGGAACGGGGAATATTGGCTGGCGCCAATGTCGTGATGCCTAATCTTTCGCCTTCTCATCAGCGGACGAAGTACTCCCTTTATGATAACAAAGCTTCTGCGGGTGCCGAAGCGGCAGAAGGTTTGCAAAAATTGGAGGAACAACTGAAAGGGATAGGCTACGAGGTATCAAAAGAGAGAGGAGATTATGAGAATGGAGAATTGACCGTTGATAATTGATAATTTTCAAATCTTCATTCTTTATTTTAATTACCAATTATCAATTTACGAAGTGTATAACATAAAGTCAAGACAAGCAGAAGAATTCATCAATCATCAGGAGATATTGGATACATTGGAGTATGCGCAGGCAAACCGCAACAACCGTCCGCTCATCGAAAGTTTGATTGACAAGGCTGCTTTGTGCCAGGGGCTTTCCCATCGGGAGGCGGCCCTACTGCTGGAATGTGACGAGCCGGAACTGGTGCAGCGCATCTATCATCTGGCACGTGAAATCAAACGGAAATTCTATGGCAACCGCATTGTGATGTTTGCCCCGCTTTACCTTTCCAACTATTGCGTGAACGGCTGCGTCTATTGCCCGTATCATGCCAAGAACCGTACCATTCCCCGCAAGAAACTCTCGCAAGAGGAGATACGCCGCGAGGTTATCGCCTTACAGGACATGGGGCATAAACGCCTTGCCCTGGAAGCCGGAGAAGACCCTCGAAACAACCCTATCGACTATATCTTAGAGTCCATCCGCACCATCTACAGCATCCACCACAAGAACGGGGCCATCCGCCGGGTGAATGTCAACATAGCCGCCACTACAGTGGAAAACTATCGGTTGCTGAAAGAGGCAGGTATCGGCACTTATATCCTTTTTCAGGAGACTTACAGCAAAGAGCATTACGAAGCCTTGCATCCCACGGGACCAAAAAGTAATTATGCCTACCACACCGAAGCGATGGACCGCGCTATGGAGGGTGGCATCGACGATGTAGGTATCGGTGTATTGTTTGGTCTGAATACCTATCGCTACGACTTCGTAGGATTGCTGATGCATGCCGAACATCTGGAAGCTACCTTTGGCGTGGGTCCGCATACCATCAGCGTACCGCGCATTTGTCCGGCAGATGATATTTCGACCGAGGATTTTCCCGATGCCATCTCGGATGAGATGTTCTGCCGTATTGTGGCGGTTACCCGCATTGCGGTGCCTTATACGGGAATGATTATTTCCACCCGTGAGTCGGAAGCCGTACGCCGTCAGGTGCTCGAACTGGGCGTTTCGCAGATAAGCGGCGGTTCGCGCACCAGCGTGGGAGGCTATGCCGTGCCGGAAGCCAAAGAGGAAGATTCCTCCCAATTCGATGTGAGCGACCGGCGCACGCTGGATGAAGTGGTGAGTTGGCTGCTCGACCTGGGGCATATCCCCAGCTTCTGCACCGCCTGCTATCGCGAGGGACGTACCGGAGACCGCTTCATGTCGCTCGTCAAGCGCGGACAGATAGCAAACTGCTGCCAGCCCAATGCACTGATGACATTAAAAGAATATCTGGAGGACTATGCCTCCTCCGAAACCAAGGAGAAGGGCATGCGGCTGATTCGTGAGGAGATGGAGCATATCCCGAACCCCAAGATACGGGCGATAGCCGAACGTAATCTTCAGGAGATAGGGGAGGGGAAAAGAGACTTTAGATTTTAGATTTCGGATTTATGAATAATACACCTCGTTCCAACCGCCTGCACATTGCCGTCTTTGGACGACGGAACAGCGGAAAGTCCAGCCTTGTCAATGCCTTGACCGGGCAAGACACGGCATTGGTATCCGCAACGCCCGGCACTACTACCGATCCCGTGACCAAAGCCATGGAAGTATATCCTTTGGGCCCGTGCCTCTTTATCGATACCCCCGGTTTTGATGACGACGAAGGCGAACTGGGCGGTATGCGCGTGGAGCGTACCTTAAAGACGGTGGAGAAAGCGGACATCGCCCTCTTGCTTTATGAAGCTGACGGAACGCTGGAACAGCAATGGCTAAAGCTGCTGGCAGCGCGCGAAATCCCCGTGATACTGATACTGAATAAAGCCGATTCCCGTCAAGACACCGCTTCCGTGGTGCTTCGGATTGAAAAGGAGTGCGGGCAGGCTCCCGTTGTGGTCAGTGCCAAAGAGGGTACCGGCATTCAAGGTATCTTCGATGCTATCCTCGAAAAGCTTCCCGAGAATTTTGGTGAGCAGACTATCACGGGCGATTTGGTGCGTGAAGGAGATGTCGTCCTGCTGGTGATGCCCCAGGATATACAAGCCCCCAAAGGTCGTCTCATTCTTCCGCAAGTGCAGACCATCCGCGAACTGTTGGATAAAAAGTGCTTAGTGATGAGCTGCACCACCGACAAGCTGCAAGCCTCCCTGCAAGCCCTTGCCCGTCCGCCTAAGCTGATAATCACCGATTCACAAGTATTCCCCATCGTCTATCAACAAAAGCCTGCCGAAAGTAGTCTTACTTCCTTCTCGGTTCTTTTTGCCGGCTACAAAGGAGATATCAATGCCTTCGTGGAGGGAGCTGCCGCTATCCATAGCCTGACACTCCAATCGCGTGTACTGATAGCCGAAGCTTGCACCCATGCTCCGCTGACCGAGGACATCGGCACCATCAAAATTCCCCGCCTGCTACGAAAGCGCATCGGCGAGGAATTGCAGATAGACTTTGTATCTGGAAATGACTTTCCCAAAGACTTGTCCCGATATGATTTAATTATCCATTGCGGCGCTTGCATGTTCAACCGGAAGTACGTTCTCAATCGTATAGCCCATGCCCGCGCACAGCACATCCCCATAACCAACTACGGAGTAGCAATTGCGAGTCTGACCGGTATATTGGATAAAATTGTTATCTATCGGTAAATATCCCTCTCCCTCTCTGTTCACGTTACTGATGTTATAGAGTAGTGTGAACTACTTTTCTTGTTAACGATGCTTAATATAAGGTACTTTGTAATACAAGGTACTGATATAATACATATATTTGTGTCATACAAGGAACAACAATAGAATGAATGAGAACACTCATTACTCTATTGCGCAGCAAAATAGTAAATCGTAAATTGTCAAATAGTAAATACCATTATGGATGTAAACAATGTAAAGTCGCAAATGCGCAAGGGCATGCTTGAATATTGCATCATGTTGCTGCTTCACAAGGAGCCGGCTTACGCTTCGGATATCATTCAGAAGTTGAAAGAAGCCAGACTGATTGTAGTGGAAGGTACACTTTATCCGTTGCTCACCCGTCTGAAGAACGACGACTTGCTGGGTTATGAATGGATTGAGTCTACGCAAGGTCCTCCACGTAAGTATTACCGGTTGACGGAAAAAGGAGAAGTCTTTCTCGGTGAACTGGAAATGTCCTGGAAAGAGTTGAACGAGACGGTGAATCACATCAGCAATTCTTGAAATGACCACAGAGAATATGCTGCATTCGCCGAATGGTAAATAGTAAATCGTAAATAGTCAAATTGTAAATAAATAGTGTGTTATGAAAAAGACATTAACTGTAAATTTAGGTGGAACCGTTTTTAATATTGATGATGACGCATACCGCCTTTTGGATAATTATCTGAGTAATCTCAAGATACACTTCCGTAAGGAAGCCGGTGCCGACGAGATTGTAGATGATATAGAACGCCGCATTTCCGAACTCTTTGCCGAGAAATTGTCGGCCGGTTCACAAGTAATCACGATTGCCGATGTGGAAGAGGTGATTGCCCGCATGGGAAAGCCGGAGGACATGGAGACGGAAGGAGAGAGCAGCAGTGCCGATGCCGGTAGTACAAATGCCGGAGGTGGTTATGGTGCCGGTGCATGGAGCAGCAATACCGCTTATAGCACTACACGCCGCCGTCTCTACCGCAATCCTGATGACAAGATGCTGGGTGGTGTCATTAGTGGAATGGCTGCCTATCTGGGTTGGGATGTGACTTTGCTCCGTCTGTTGCTGCTTGTCGTCTTGATTTGTGGGGTAGGAACGTTGATACCGGTTTATATCGTATGTTGGCTGATTATCCCGGAAGCCCGCACGGCTGCCGAGAAGTTAAGCATGCGCGGTGAGGCTGTTACGGTAGAGAATATCGGAAAGACGGTGACGGATGGCTTCGAGAAGGTTGCCAATGGGGTGAATGATTATATGAGGTCGGACAAGCCCCGTACTTTCTTGCAGAAGTTGGGAGATACGCTGGTGATGGTAGTCGGTTGGCTGTTGAAAATCTGTCTGGTGATATTCGCCATTATTTGCAGTCCGATACTGTTTGTGTTTGGAGTGGTATTCGTGGCGCTGTTGTTTGCTGCGATAGCGGTGGCTGTTGGTGGTGGTGCAGCTCTCATTTCCCTTTTCCCGATGGCTGATGTGGTACTGCCTACTTCTCCACTGTCTGCCATTGTGATGTACATTGCAGGAATCTTGCTGGTAGGAATTCCTTTGGTCAGCCTTGTGTGGGCCATCTTTAGCCAGATATTCAAGTGGCAGCCGATGAACTCCGGCTTGAAGTGGACGCTGGTTATCCTTTGGATTGTAAGTGCGGCTTGTTTCGGAATCTGTTTTGCGGTGCAGGGGGCTACTTTCCCGGAATTGGGTATCTTTAATTTCTGAGAATAGTAATTTCTTTTTTAATTGATATCGTGTTTGTGGAAATCTGATTTCTATAAACACGATATTTTTTATTTGGTTGTAATTGGTTGTTATACAGTGAAATATTGCGTTTGGAAAAGGCGTTTTTTAAACGTTCGTTTAATGAACGCAAAGATAACGTGTATTTTTGAATCTCGCAAAATGTTTAATAAAAATATTCTATAAATTTCTTTTTAGTGAGTATAATACTTTGTCAGTAAGCCTGTTGCATTGTATTTCTCTAACTTCTTCCTTTTACTAATTTTTAAGTAATCTTCCCTCTTTAATTTTCTTAAATATTGACGTTCAAAAAACGAACGTCTATTGAACGCTTTTTGCTTGCAATAGATTCGTTTACAGCATTTTACCTGTTAGGTAATGAATGACTGCAAAAAATCTGTTGACAAGAAGGGCATAAAGCTTGTCGTATTCTACATAAAGTGTCCGCAAGTGATTGAATTCCAAGTGTATGCAAGGAATTTAAAGCCCCAGGAGAACACCCTTGTCTGAACAAAAGCATAAAAATGGGAATAGAGAAAGAGGTCGAAATCTGGTATGCTATGCGTGCCACCTACCGCAGAGAACCGGATGCCATGCATCTGCTCAAGAAAGAAAACTTGGGCTGTTTCATTCCTATGCAATACAAGATATGTATAAAAAAAAGGAAAAAAGTCCGTGCTCTGGTTCCGGTCGTTCATAATCTGCTTTTTGTCCATGCCCGTCCTTCCGATGTGCAGCGTGTCAAGTCTCAAGTCACTTATCTGCAATATATCACCGATACCCGCAGTGGGCAGAAGATTATTGTCCCAGACGGTCAGATGCAGCGTTTCATTGCCGTATCCGGCACTTACGATGATCATCTTCTTTATTTTCAACCGGATGAATTGAACTTGTCCAAAGGTACCAAAGTCCGGATTACCGGCGGTGAATTTGAGGGGCAAGAGGGGATATTTCTGAAGGTAAAGGGCGCACGTGACCGTCGCGTGGTTATCGAAATACAAGGTGTCATAGCTGTTGCCATGGCCACTATCCATCCCGATCTTATAGAAGTAATCGGCTGAACTTTAATTTTTAATTCTTAATTCTATAATTGCTTATGTCTCTTTCCGAAGAAGCAATCACTCTTCAGCGTGCTGCGCACGAACTGATGTATTTGGGTATGGACGGCAGTCCCGTCTATAGCGATGACTTGTCACGGCGGAACGGTGAGGTCTACCGTCTTACCATGGCTTTGTACCGGTCGGGTGTAAAAGGCACTACCATCGACGAGCAGGCAAATGTCTGTCTTGCCCTTCTTATGGGTTACAGCGCCTCTTTTGTGGACCATGGCGAAAAGCAGCGGCATGTCCAGAAAGTGCTGGACTGTTGTTGGGATGTGCTCGATGCCCTTCCCGCTTCCTTACTGAAGCTCCGTCTGCTTACCGCCTGCTACGGTGAAGTGTTCGACGAGTCTTTGGCCGACGAAGGCCGTTCCATCATCGCCTCCTGGGATTCCTTATCACTTACTCCCAAACAGCAGGAAGCGGTTGATGAGTTTCAGAATGTGACAGACAATCCCTATCCGTGGGAATATATCGATGAATAAAACTTTTCATTATAATGCTTAACAATAAATCCGTATTGATTACCGGAGGAACGGGTTCCTTCGGAAAGAAGTTTGTGGAAACCATCCTCCGTGATTATCCGCAAGTAAAGAAAATCATTATTTACTCCCGCGATGAGCTGAAGCAATTTGAGCTGAAACAGAAATATCCCGGTCATAAGTATCCGCAACTGCGTTTCTTTATCGGTGATGTCCGTGACCTCGAACGCCTGACGCGGGCTTGCGAAGGAGTGGACGTGATTATCCATGCAGCCGCCATCAAGCAGGTGGATACCGCTGAATACAATCCCGAAGAGTGCATCAAAACCAATGTACACGGTGCGCAGAATGTGATAAAGGCTGCTCTTGCCACCGGTGTACAGCATGTGGTGGCCCTTTCTACCGACAAGGCATGTGCCCCCATCAATCTTTATGGCGCCACCAAGCTCACTTCCGACAAGCTGTTTACTGCTGCCAACAATATCAGCGGTTCCAAGAACATCCGGTTCTCCGTAGTCCGTTATGGCAATGTGATGGGTTCCCGCGGTTCCGTAATCCCTTTCTTTATCAACAAGCGTGACAACGGGGCGAAGGAACTTCCCATAACCGATATGCGCATGACCCGTTTCAACATTTCGCTGGAAGCCGGTGTCGCTTTGGTCATGTATGCCATCGGACATCACCTGGGTGGTGAAATCTTTATTCCTAAGATTCCTTCCTATCATATCCAGGACGTGGCTACCGCCATTGCACCCAATCTGCCGCAGGTGGAAGTGGGCATCCGTCCGGGAGAGAAGCTGCACGAGGAGATGATTACTGTAACCGATGCTCTTGATACAATCGATTTGGGCAGATATTATGTCATTCTTCCTTCCGTATCTTTCAAGCACAGTCGCGAAGAGTTCATCAGACATCACAATGCAGTACCCGTTCCCGACGGTTTCCACTACAGCAGTGACAACAATACGGAGTGGGAGACAGTAGAGACTATGCGCGAGAATATAAAGAAATACGTTGACCCTAATTTCGAGGTGAAATGATAAGCAAGCCTATTCCATACGGTCGTCAGCATATCACAGATGAGGATATCCGGGCAGTCATCGATACCTTGAAAAGCGATTACCTGACACAAGGTCCCAAAATCAGGGAATTTGAAACGAAATTTGCCGAATATGTAGGTGCACAATATGCCGTAGCGGTGAACAATGCCACTTCAGGGCTTCATCTTGCAGCTACCGCACTGAATGTAAAGCCGGGTGACAAGGTGATTGTCACTCCCATGACCTTTGCTGCCAGTGCCAACTGCATCCGCTATTGTGGCGGCGAGGTGGTATTCTGTGATATTGACAAGGATACTTACCTCATGGATATCCGTAAACTCGAAGCCATGCTTAAAGCTTCTCCCCGCGGTACTTACAAAGGTATTGTTCCGGTTGATTTTGCAGGCTATCCTTTGGATCTGGAAGAGTTCAGAAAGCTTGCCGACGAGTACGGCTTGTGGATTATCGAGGATGCCTGTCATGCTCCCGGTGGCTATTTCATGGACAGTAAAGGCAAGAAACAACATTGTGGCAACGGTTGTTTTGCCGACTGTGCCGTATTCTCTTTCCATCCCGTGAAACATATCGCTACGGGTGAGGGAGGCATGGTGACCACCAACAGCAAGGAGCTCTATGACAAGCTTTGTCTTTACCGTACGCATGGCATTACGAAAGACCCTGCTTTATTGCACGAGCATCATGGTGGCTGGTATTACGAGATGCAGGAGTTAGGCTACAATTACCGTCTGACTGATTTTCAGGCTGCCCTGGGTATTTCTCAGCTGGAGCGTGCGAAAGCAGGTCTTGAACGCCGCCATGAAATCGTAAGACGCTATAATGAAGCATTTTCCGGAATAGATGGCATCAAGACTCCGTTCAATGCTGCCGATGTCTATCATGCTTATCACCTTTATATCATTCAAGTGGCTGACCGCTTGGGCCTTTATAATTATCTGCACGAGAACAATGTCTATGCGCAGGTTCATTATGCTCCGCTTCATCTGATGCCTTACTATCAGCAGTGGGGCAATAGGAAAGGCGATTTACCTATAGTAGAAGAGTATTACGAACATTGTCTGAGTCTTCCGATGTATCCCACGCTGACGAACGAGGAACAGGAGTATGTGATTAACAAGGTTATAGAATATATAAAACAATGATTACTTCCATTTCTATTGAAGCTATTGAAAAGCAGCTTTTGCAGCAACTTTCCTCTTTTTTCTTCTTGAGTGAAGAAGATGAGATGTTAATAAATATAAAAATGGGGGGGGTAATTTCTCGTTGTGAATATTGTTTTTCCCGTACGAAAAATAAGTATTACTCATGCGACGGTGAGACATACTTCAACCCTTATCAAAGTGCACAATATACAATTTTTCTCTATTTTTTTGCTAACACCATTTCTCAAGATACTGATAACCGTTTATTGGCAGATAAGTTGTATTATTTGAATAAGATAATGAATGGGTGTGATTTGTATCATGAGGTAAATCTTCCTCATTATTTTACGTTGGATCATCCGGTCGGTAGCGTTATGGGACGGGCTGAATATGGTGAAGGATTCAGTTTTGGGCAAAATTGCACGGTGGGAAACAATAAAGGAATTTATCCGGTTTTAGGTGAAAATGTGCGGATGTGTGCAAATTCTTCTATTATCGGTAACTGCCGGATAGGTGACAATGTGATTATCGGGGCAAATTCTGGTGTGAAAGATGAGGATGTGCCGGACAATTCAATTGTTTTCGGGTATTCTCCCCATTTAATTATAAAGGCTAAACGATGAAAAATATCTGTATTATTCCTGCCCGTGGCGGCAGTAAACGTATTCCGCGTAAGAATATCAAAACCTTTATGGGCAAGCCTATTATTGCATACTCCATTGAGGCGGCTTTGCAGAGCGGACTTTTTGACGAAGTAATGGTTTCGACCGATGATGAAGAGATAGCGGAGATAGCTTGCGGATACGGGGCCAAAGTTCCTTTTATGCGCAGTGCTGAGACCTCGAATGATTATGCCGGCACGGCCGATGTAATTCTTGAAGTTTTAGAGATGTATAAAGAGCGAGGCAGGGAATTTGATACAGTTTGTTGCATTTACTCGACAGCTCCTTTTGTCACTCCTGAAAGGCTTCGGGAAGCATACGGAAAAATGAATTCGGAGATTGATTCTGTTTTCACTTGTGTGGCTTATTCCTATCCTATACAGCGTAGCCTTCATATTGTAGACGGGAGAATCGGTATGGTTTATCCCGAATACATGAATGCACGTTCCCAAGATTTGGAGCCGATTTATCATGATGCCGGTCAGTTCTATTTTTCTCGCATAAACTCCTTTGTAGAGAGCCGAACCTTTTGGGGGAAGAACACAGCCGGACTGGTACTTTCCGAACTCGAAGTGCAGGACCTCGATACGCTGACTGACTGGACATTGGCGGAAATGAAGTATGAGTTACTTCATAGATGATGTAATGCAGAAAATCTATTTCCGTGCCGACGCAAGCGCTACCATCGGTTACGGTCACTTTATCCGTACTCTGGCTTTGGCCGATATGCTGAAGGACGATTTCGATTGTACCTTTTTTACTTGCCATCCTACCTCATATCAGGTAAGTGAGATGGAGAAGGTATGTCCTTTCATCCCCTTGCAAGAGGAAACGCATTCTGCTGATTTCCTTTCCCATTTGCAAGGTGATGAAATTGTGGTGCTCGACAATTATTTCTTCACTACCGATTATCAGCGTGCCATTAAGCAAAAAGGTTGCCGCCTGGTGTGTGTGGATGACATGCACGACAAGCACTATGTGGCAGATGTTGTGATTAATCATACTTTGACTGACTCCGGACTTTTTGATGTGGAACCTTACACTAAACTTTGTTTGGGATTCGACTGGGCATTACTGCGTAGACCGTTTATAGAAGCTGTAAACAAACTCTGTTCTTGTGCAAAACGTACAGAAAGTATAACCATTACTTTTGGTGGTGTGGATTCCTTTGACTTTACTGGCCATTACATTCGTGAAGCTATGCAATTGCCTACTGTCAGCCAGATAACTGCAGTGGTAGGTGATGCTTATCAACCTCAAAAGCCGAGGGTACGGGATAGGCGAGTGTCTTATTGCTCCAATTTAACAGCTCAACAGATGGCCGAACTTTTTTGTGCTTCCGATTGGGTGATCTGTTCAGCAAGTACTGTAAGTATTGAGGCCATTGCTTGTGGTGCCAAGTTGGCTGTAGGTTGGTATGTAGATAATCAGGCTGATTATTATTCACTGTTAACCTCTACTGGAGGAGTTCTTCCTTTAGGAAATATTAAGTATAATCCCATACCTCTGACATCTTTAGAGATTGCTGGGGTTGATAACTTGCAGATAAAGAGTGGTATTCGTGAACGCTATATTAATCTGTTTGAAGAATTGGGAAGAAATGTGCATTGACGATGATCGCATTCTTTTCGGAAAAATTCTCATAATGGACAATTGATGCAGGAATAGAACAGATAATTTTAATTATTTAGCAATTGAATGATACAAATAGACAAACAAGCGGTTTATAAATATAATGGTTATGTTTTCCAACACTTCTCTATTTTGTCGGAAGAACTCCTAAAGCAAATATTGGATTGGAGGAATACTTTTGAGATAAGGCAGTTTATGTATAATACAGATGTAATATCTCTTGAAAATCACTTGAATTTTACGAAAAACCTTGCTCAACGAGAAGATTGTTACTATTGGTTAGTAACAAAAGATAATGTTCCCTATGGTGTCTTCAATCTGACCAATATAGACCATGAAAGAAGAATCGCTGAATTAGGCTATTATATGGCACCTTCCCAAATGAGAAGTGGAGGGGGACTTGATTTTGTTTATACTATCATCTGTTTTTCTTTTGAGGTTGCAAAATGTATAAAACTGGTAGGTTCAATTGATATAAACAATACCGATGCATTGTTATTGGATGAGTTTTTAGGCTTTGTTTTGGGTGATACGGTGGAGTCCGACGGATATTGTCATAACCGGAAATTCATTGAATGGGAGCTTTCAGAACTTCATTATAGAAGTATTACAGTATATAGAAATGATATACGTAAATTGGTCCGCTTTATTAGAGATAAACGCAAATAGAGAATCATGTTATCAAATTTTCATTTTCACCATATAGGATACGCTGTTACCAGTATTGAAAAAACAATGTATTATTACATTGATGGGGGATATTCTTGTTCATCTGTGATATTTGATCCAATACAGAATGTAAATATCTGTTTCCTTACAAAAGAAGGAGAGCCTATGATTGAACTTCTTGAACCTGTTGATGAGAATTCTCCAATCAATAAAAATCTTGAGAAGAATGGAGTTTGTCCGTATCATTGCTGTTATAGTGTAGAAAATATAGAAGATGCCATCGCACGGCTTCGTAAAATGAGGTTCATGGTGGTAAGCTATCCGGCAGAAGCAGTAGCTCTCAATAATCATCGGGTAGCTTTTCTCTATAATAAAGATATCGGTTTAATTGAATTATTAGAACAAAAATGAAATTCTTTATTTTTAGAAACAATACGCTGGAAAATATCTTCGGCACAGACGAAGTGGAGTATTCTGGTTACGAAGATATATCATATATACCTCAAAATACATCTTTGTATTTGTGGATGTATCAAATACCCATAAGATGGAATCAGAAGCAACTGGCTGACGAAATTGATGCATATATTAGAAAAATGCAGCTTGTTTTCTCGCAGGTTCCACAAGGGAAAGAATTTGTAGCATTCACATTGGTAGACATCTTTCCTACGAGATTTACTGATGCCAATTTTATTGTAAGGGAGGCTATCGTCCGGTATAATACCCAACTGTATAATATGGCTGGAACGAATGTAAATTTTAAGGTGATTGACTTTTCTGAGTTTACTTCCCGTTATAGGTCAGAGGAATTGATTGGATGGAAATTCTATTTTATTTCTCAAATGTATATATCTTCTAAAATTACCAGTGAATTTGCTACATGGGTAGACTCTAAAATACAGAATATAGCTTTAAAGAGAAAGAAATGCCTCATTCTTGATTTGGATAATACTTTGTGGGGTGGAGTCCTTGGCGAGGAAGGCATTAATGGTATACAAATTGGCGGGGACTATCCAGGTAAGGCATTTTTATATTTTCAGGAAGCGCTGTCTGCGTTAAGTAAAGAGGGTATTATTTTATCTGTTTGTAGTAAGAACAACGAAGAAGATGTATTCGAAGCTTGGGAGCAAAATCCGTTTATGGTTTTAAGGAAAAAAGATTTTGTTGCTATTCGTATAAATTGGAATGACAAGGCTTCGAATATCGTGGAACTGTCTAAAGAGCTGAACATAGGTCTTGATAGTATGGTGTTCATTGATGACAATCCGGCAGAGCGTGAATTAGTAAAACAGACCTTGCCTATGGTGGCTGTCCCGGACTTTCCAAAACAAGCATATATGTTACCGCAGTTTTTCATGCAATTAGTTCGTGATTATTTTGAAGTTTACGAAATTACCGGTGAAGATAAAAAGAAGACGGAACAATATAAGGCAAATGCGGAACGTACACGCGAACAAGCCAAATTCTTAAACTTTGAAGATTTTCTTCGTTCATTAGAAATTAAAATTGAGCTTCAGAAGGTGGACTCATTCAATATATCACGAATTGCTCAGATGACGCAAAAAACAAATCAGTTTAATTTAACGACCCAACGTTATTCTGAAGCTGATGTCAGACAACTTCTGGATAATCAATGGAAAATCTATTGCATCAGAGTTTCAGATAAATTTGGTGATAATGGTATCACGGGAGCAGTTTTCATCGCTGATAATAGTATTGAGAATATATTGCTTAGTTGTCGTATATTAGGTAAAGGTATTGAAACGGCTTTCATTAAATTTGTATTTAAATTGTTGGTTGAGGATGGTGTGTCAGCTTTAGAAGCAAAATTTATTCCTACTCTCAAAAACAGACAAGTGGCTGATTTTTATGACCGGCTTGGCTTTTCTGTGATGCGAGTAGAAGAGGGTGTTAAATACTATATGGCGAATATTGACAAATTAGATTTGTCAATACCTGATTATTATTCAATAACAGTTAAACAATAAAGTTATGATTACGAATGAAGAAATAATGGATGTGATGAGAGCTGTTTTAAAAACAGATGTAGATGAGAATACCTCTCAGAATAATTGCGAAAAGTGGGATAGTATGAACCATTTGAATCTGGTTATAGAATTGGAAGATACTTTCGAAGTAGAGCTTGAGCCTAATGAAATCAGTTTGATGAAATCTTTCTCTGACATCAAAAATATTATTTCAAACAAGTTACAATAAGAACCATTATGGGAAAAACATTTATCATAGCCGAGATGTCGGCGAATCATAATGGTAGCAAGCAGATAGGCATAGAAACAATTCGTGCTGCCAAACGTGCAGGTGCAGATGCTATCAAGCTCCAAACATATACAGCTGATACCATAACGTTGGATAATGATAAAATGGAGTTTATGGCTGATTCTACAAGTGTTTGGGCCGGCATGCGTTTGTACGATCTCTATAAGCAAGCCTATACCCCTTGGGAGTGGCACGAAGAATTGTTTCGTGTGGCCAAGGAGGAAGGACTTATCTGTTTTTCATCACCGTTTGATAAAACTGCGGTAGATTTCCTGGAATCCTTGGGCAACCCCATTTACAAAATTGCCTCTTTTGAAATTACGGATATTCCTTTAATAGAGTATGCCGCCAAGAAGATGAAACCGATGGTGATGTCTACCGGCATTGCCACTGAAGAAGACATTCAGTTGGCTGTAGATACTTGCCGTGCGGCGGGCAATGATGATATTACGCTGTTGAAATGCACCTCCTCTTATCCTGCCCCCATTGAGGAAGCCAATCTGTGCATGATAAAGGATTTAGCCGAGCGCTATGGAGTGAAGTCCGGTTTGTCCGATCATACCATTGGCAGTGTGTCTGCCGTAGTGGCTGTGACACAAGGTGCAACCATGATTGAAAAGCATTTTATTATCGACCGTAGTATTGGCGGCCCCGATGCCTCATTCTCAATGAACGAGCAGGAGTTTGCCCAAATGGTGAAAGATATACGCATGGCCGAAGCGGCTATCGGCTCAGTATCGTATGAACTTACTGATAAGATGAAGTCGGGAAGGGAGTTCTCCCGTTCGCTCTATGTAGCCGAGGATATGAAAGCCGGAGAAGTGATTACAGAGCAGAACGTTCGCTCCGTTCGTCCGGGCTTCGGTTTGCACCCTAAGTATCTGAAAGATATATTGGGAAAGAAAGTAAATCAGGATTTGGAGAAAGGAACGAGATTTGCATGGGAGTTCGTGAATAGTTAGAGGTCATCAAAAAAGAGAATATTGTTACTGCAATTCTTAAAAATAAAACTATCTTTGCGGTAGTCTAAACACTAAAAACATAGTCTATATGAATCGCAAGGAATTGGTGAAGCGTCTGAAATATATGATAAAGAGTGTTGCTCCCAACTCTCAGACTATTCTTTATGGTTCTGAGGCACGTGGAGAGGCAAAACAGAATAGTGACATTGATATTCTGATTTTAGTGGATAAAGATACAGTTTCTCCTATGGAGGAGGATGTCATTACTGCTCCAATATATGATTTGGAAATAGAAACAGGTACTATTATTAGCCCGATTGTGATGACTCGTAAAGCTTGGGAGGCAGCAAAGAGAAAGACTGTATTTTATTATAATGTAATGAAAGATGGTGTGTTGCTGTGATGGAAGAGGATATAAAGCGTGATATTGTCAATTATAGGCGTCAAAAGGCATGTGACTTGATGCATGATGTTGATGTCTTGATAGATAATGAACTATGGAATTCTGCTGTAAATAGGATGTATTACGCTTGTTTTCATATGGTTTCAGCATTGTTGATTTTGCATGGAATTGAAGTGAAAAGTCACATGGGAGTTCGACAAGCTTTTGGACTTCATTTTGTAAAGACGAATTTGTTGTCGTCTGAATGCGGGCGTATCTTTTCTAAAATTTACGATAAAAGGCAGTCAAGTGATTATGATGATTTCAAAGAGTTTACCAAAGATGAAATTGATAATTTGTATCCTCAGATTTCATTCTTGATAAGTGAAGTTGATAGATTGATTACAGAAAAATAGATTTCCTTCTTCCCCTCTTTTTTTAGTATCTTTCATCCCCCTTCGTTAGGAAAATACGAACAGATTTTGTTCCTTTGCAAGTAAACAATGCCCCTACGGAACGAATGACAAATATCACCCCGTTGCTTTACCAAAGCGGGTATGTGACGATAAAGAATTATTCTCCGCTTACACATCTTTATACGCTGGATATCCCCAATAAAGAAGTGCGCATGGGGTTGATGAATTTGGATATAGAATAAAAAAGGGAGCCTTTTACAGCCCCCTATACTCCCTTTCCGCATCGAAGCACGGACAAGCTTTCACCGGATTCAAGTCGTGATGCCCAATAATCAGTGCCCGTGGAAAGATGCGTTTCAACTCGCGTAGCAGTGCCAGCAACGAAGCCTTCTGCTCCAAAGTGCGGGTATCAGCAGGACAGCCTTCGGCATCCAACCCTCCTTCGTAACAGATGCCGATGGAGTGGCGGTTGTGATTGAGGCAATGCGCACCTATTTTTTCCAACGGGCGGCCGCGGTGTATTTCGCCGTTGCGGGTCAGATAGAAATGATAGCCGATGTCGCGGAAGCCGCGGTGGTGGATGTGGTCGCGGCGGCAATCCTCAAAGCCCAGGGCCACGCCTTGAGGCGTGGCTGAGCAATGAACAATGAGCAGGGTAATCGTACGCATGGCTATTTGCAAGCGCCCAGACCTAAAGCTCCCGCTATGGCGGTAGCTACGGTGATGATTACTTTGAGGACAATGCCCCATACGGATTTTGACTTTTTGTCTTCACTCATGATGATTGGTAATTGATAATTAGTAATTTGTAATTTGTAATTATTCTCATCCTAACGGATTCTCGCCCTGATTGCCGTCACTTCCTCCGGAACCGCCGTCGGAACCACTGCCATCGGGAGCTTTTCCACCTACGGTGTACAGGGAAGATTCTTTCAGCTGTCCATCCAGGTTGATTTGGGCATTACTCAGTTCGCCGGTGGCACGGGCGCGGAGCTTCAGCCCCTTCACGTTGTTGGCCAGCGAGAAGTCGGCAGCGGATTGCGCCCCTTTCTTGCTGACGATTCCTACGGAGAAGATGGCAAGGTCATCCAGTTTCACGTTCTTGCCGTCCAGAATCAATTCTTTGGTGCAGGAAACCATGTCTGCCAGTACTCCCTTGATGACACCACTCGAATAGGGGGTGTTGTGATTGGACATGTGCTTGGCCAATTTTTCGATGTCGAAGGTTTCTTCGATTACGGGGCGTGCATACCAGAGGCCTTTCAGTGGGCTGTCTTCGCCCGTCACTTGATACTTTTTGTAACGAATCATACAATTAAAATTTAGAAGTTAAAGGATAAAAACATTTGCTGTGTTGAACTCAACGATGCAAAGATAAGGCTGTGGATACGGGCGTTTGTCGGTTTTTGCAGGTTCTCGTCTGTTTGGGTCTGTTTTAGTCGGTTATTTACGCTTGTAAGTTTGATAATGTCATGATTTATAGTTACTTTTGATGAAATATAAATCGTAACTGTCAACTATGGATTCTTTTGTCATACGTACATACGGGCGTACCGAATTGGCCCAAATCTATTGTCCCAATCTTTGTCCGGAGGCTGCCTTCCGCAAACTGAAACACTGGATAGACCTTTGTCCCGATTTGCGTGACGGACTTTCCGCTTTGGGCGGTTCTTCCCGTTCCCGCTCTTATACGCCTGCCCAAGTGCGGCTGATAGTGGCTGCACTTGGAGAGCCTTAAACCTGAGGTTGGATGGCGTAAAGGTCAGGCCGGGAATCGTAAAGGTGAGGTTGGTACACTTGGTACAGAGGTTCATCCATCCTTTCGCCTCACACACATACGCGTGCGTGAAGCGAAGTGAATGTCAGACTTTTGGTTTCCGGTAGTTTCCCTTGCCATCTACATTTTCTACCAGCCCGTGTTTCTGCATGCGTTTGAGCCAGGTGGAGGCGGTTTCCGATTTGATGCCCATCTCTCCGGCTTTCTGCAGGAAAGAGGCCCGTGTGAATTCTTCTTCCATGCTGTCTACCAGCGCATCCCGGTCGGCATTGCCGCGGCTTGTCACTTCGGTGTTGGGCAGGAAGGAGAGGATATGGGTGGTATGCCGGTAAAGGCTTTCGGCCAGTGAGAGTACGGCATGAAAGTCATCGGAAGCAATGAGGAGATCCCATCGGCTGACAATGTGGTCTTTCAGATTGTCTGTGGCTGTGTGAGGGTCGGGCGACACGTAAGGCGAGGCGGTGATTTCCCCTTGTTCCATTGCGCGGAGCATGGCCACTACTTCCATGATGCGGCAGATGTTGATGGCCAGACGTGCCACGCTGCTTGACATCTCGTTTCCGTTGGCCAGTCCGGAGCGTACGAAAAGCCGGGAGAAGAGTCGGTTGAATTCATCTTTCTGTCCGTCCGTAAGGTGAAGGGTGAATATTCCGTTCATGACAATGGTTTTCAGTTTGTCCTTCCATTCCATGCCCAGCGCCTTGAAGGTATCTTCAAGATCGCTGTCATTGCGGTCGAACTGGTTTTGCCAATGATGTATGGCAGGCATGTAGTAGAATACTTGGCGGGAAAAGAGCCCGTTCTCAGCAGTGGGAATCAGTGGTTTCACTTGTGAGGGGGTGCCTGACAGAAGTACGGAAAGATAAGTTTTCTTTACCTCTCGGTATTCGTGGTCGGTGCGGCGGTTGTAGGACAGTCGGTCGTGGTCGAAGGCTTTTCGCATGGTGTCGCTCCAGTGTCCGTATTCCGAACCGATGGCGGTGGAGATGGTGTCAGCTTCGCTTTCGCATATCAGTCCGGTACCGTCGGAGTCCATCAGGTTTTGCAGGATGCCGGTTCCGGTGTTGTTGCCCGAGATGAGGAACATCTTGTTGAGAGGCATTACGGGAGTCTCCGTTTTTCCACGTTCCTTGCCCAGTGTGTCGTATTTTGCTTTTTCGCGGCGGTAACATGCCATACTTTCGTCTACCTGCCCACGTATTTCATCGTGAATGGGTTCGGCAAGCAGGCGTACCAAGGAGAGCACTCCTTTGCCGGATGCAGGTAGGGCTACTACAAAGGTTTGCAGGCAGGGGGACATCATTTTTCCTCCGTAGGAACATCGGACGTGTTTTCCCATACTGGCACCCAATACGGTGATGGCACCCAGTAGCAGTACATCGTATTGGGCGAGGGAGGTTCCGCAGCTCATGATGCGATTCAGGGGATAAGGCCAGTGGAGGTGTTCGTCGAAAGTGGGTAATGGAGACAGTGGTTCAATGCCCGATGCGGACTCTTCCTCGCGTGCGCGTGTGTGTGAGGTAGAAGAGAGGGGTGAACTTTGTGTACCAAGTGTACCAATGGCGGGTGCGGCTTCATGCTGAATCTTCACGCCGCAAAGCTCGGCCAGATGAAAGGCAGTTCCCAGATGCACGTCGTTACGGCCGGTCTTTAGGGCATTGCTGAAGAGCTTGTCGGCTGCCCGTCGGTCGAACTTGGACGACAGGCTGCACAGACTTAAAAAATCATGCCGTCCTGCTTCTCCGCAGTCGGTGGCAATGGCAAATGCCAGTTGTATATATTCTTGATAGGTTGGAGCAATGTCTGCTCCTGCATTTCTGACTGCTTCGGCCAGAAGGTGCAATGAAGATAGTGGTTCCATCGGATTTGGTAATTTATAATTAGTAATTTGTTGTCGGTGATTTGCAATGACTCATAATTCGAAGTTCACAACTTTTCTGAGCAGTGCTTTCGGGTCATGGCAGAGGAAACAGGCACGTACGAGGTCTTTCCCCGAAGTGTCCACTCCTTTTCCGGGTTGTGTGTTTTCGGCGTCATACATGCAGTGGACGTAGTTCATGGCCCATTGTATTCCTTCTGCAGGATTCTGTCCGTGAAGACAGGGAACAAACGCTTTTACGCCCCGTCCGGTGGGGCTGATGAACACCAGCGCAGGGCATAGATAGGGGTCATCAAACAGTTGTTGCCGTAAGTTTTCCGTTTCTTCTGCGGATTCAAGGTGGTCGATATCGACTACAACCAGGCCGGAGGATTCCGTGAGGCAGTCGCTCCGTCGTCGGGTGAATACGCCGCAGGGGGTGACGTAGGGCAGTGTTTGCTGCTTTAGGTATCGGCAGGCGGTTTCGTCGCCTCGCAGTGCGGCGTTTCTTACAGCAAGTGTCAGTGTGGCAAGGTGTTCATTGGAGGTGATTAGTTTGTACACTTCCTCGAGATTCATAGTCCGCAGTGGAGTCAGCGTGGCGCTTTTTACGTTTTTTCCGGTTGCCGCATCTTTTACGGGTGAGATGGGCGGCATGAATAGCGACATTTTAAGAGTGTTTTTCATCGTATGTTTTTTAAAATTATTGTGCAAAGTTAGGTAACTTATTTCACCCAATCTTTTCCGTATACGGAAAAGATTTTAAGCTGGCTAAAGTATAAATAACAATCTATAACATTATAGAAACTATTATACAATTCACATAACCGAAAATTGACATGAATGAAAACTGTATGCACTCTTCATTGGGTGCTTTTATCGAAACTTTACGTAAAATGAGAAAGATTACTATCGCGGAACTTGCTTTGGAAGCTCATATCAGTACAAAAACGTATATCCATATAAAAAAGGGCTCGATGCAAGACTAAGCGCCTACTTATCGCTGATTTTCTACTATTTCAGGGATTTGGAGGATGAGGAAATCAGGCGGGTGATTAATGGGTGGCTGGATGAATGGTTTAAGGTGAGAAAGAAGGAATAAGAGAAGGTGCCTTGCTCTCAGTCACTTTTATATAAATTATATGATAAAGTCAATTATTCAACTTCTTCGCCCACATCAATGGCTGAAGAATCTATTCATTTTTTTGCCGCTCTTTTTCGACCGTCAATTGACGGATCTGGATAAACTATTGGCAGTGGTGGGAGCATTTGTAGCGTACAGTCTTGCCGCCAGTGCGATTTACTGTTTCAATGACATTTGGGACGTAGAGGCTGATAGGCAACATCCCAAGAAGTGTAAACGCCCTATTGCTTCAGGAAAAATATCAAAAGGGATGGGATATGGTATTAGTGCGATACTTGTCACAATGTCACTGCTTTTACTTGTTACTTATACAGGAAGGGAAAAATGGTATTTATTTGGCATAATATGTTTCTATCTACTTCTTAATATTGCCTACTGTGTGAAGTTGAAACAGATTACGATTATTGATGTATTTATCATTGCATTCGGATTTGTACTTCGCATTTTTGTGGGTGGTGTAGCTGTGGGTATTCACCTCTCTCATTGGATTATTTTGATGACGTTCTTATTGGCTCTCTTCTTGGCTTTTGCCAAACGTCGGGATGACGTGGTCATCTACCAAGAAACTGGAGTGTCGGCTCGAAAAAACGTCAACCGCTATAACCTTGAGTTTATGAATCAAACCATTGGTATTATTGCTAGCATTACGATGGTTTGTTACATCATGTACACGGTGAGTGAGGAGGTTGTGGAGCGCATGCATACGCAATACCTTTATGCCACTTCCGTCTTTGTATTGGCAGGCATCGTCCGCTATTTGCAAATCACTATTGTCGATGTAAAGAGTGGAAGTCCCACTAAGGTGCTGATGAAAGATCGCTTTGTACAACTCTGTATCATAGGTTGGATATTGACGTTTATTCTCATACTCTATTGTTAAATTGCTAAGATGAAACAGATTGTTGCATTCGACTTCGATGGTACCATTACCAATCGAGATACACTGCTTGAGTTCATCAAGTTCGCAAAAGGCAAGACAGCTTTTTATCTTGGCTTTTTGCTTCATCTGCCTTGGTTGTTGGCTATGAAGTGTCACCTCTATCCCAATTGGAAGACCAAGCAGATGATTTTCTCCTATTTTTTTAAAGGAGTGAATTTGGATGAGTTCGATGCAGTCTGTTATAGATTCTTTATGGAGAGAGGTGAAAATTTGCTCTATCAGGATGCGGTTAAACAGATAAAACAGCACCTATATAGAGGCGATGAAATAGTCGTTATTAGTGCCAGCATTGATAATTGGGTAAAGCCATTTGCTGAGAGCTTAGGCATTAATCAAGTTTTGGGGACTCAGCTGGAGTTATCAGGAACCGGACACCTTACGGGTCGTTTCGCTACTGCCAATTGCTATGGCGAAGAGAAGGTGAAACGCTTGCTGCAGCTCTATCCTGACAGAACTCAATATCGACTGGTAGTTTATGGAGACAGTCGAGGAGATAAGGAACTCCTTGCTTTTTCGGATGAATCATATTACAAACAGTTCAATAGATGAATATTCTTTTAATTCTTATTAGTGTGCTGCTAAATTGCGCTGCTCAGCTTTGTATCCGCAAGGGTATGCTGATTGTAGGTGAAGTCGGTATGAGTGGCATGGTGCAAAATTTGGGTGCCATGATATCCAACCTCTGGTTGTGGGGAGCCATGGTTTGTTATGCTGTGAGCATTTTGATGTGGATGGCTGTATTGAGCAAAGTAGAAGTAAGTTTTGCCTATCCGTTCCTAAGTATCGGCTATGTGGTGGCAGCTTTGGTGGGTTACTATTTCTTTGATGAATCACTGACGTTCACACGCATTGCTGGCATAATGGTGATTTGTGTTGGTGTTTATTTAATCTCTAGAAGTTGACAAGATGAAATATTTTATATTTGGAGGTAATGGCTTTGTGGGCCGTTACTTGGCGAATGCCTTACTGGAGAGAAATGAAAAGGTGGTTGTATGTGACTTACACCCAACCCTTGATGAACGAGTTACAAAGGGTTGCGAGTATCGACAGACTGATATTCGTGATAAGCAACAATTGTCTACTATACCCATTTCTGCGGATGACATTATTATCAATCTTGCTGCTAATCAATACCATACCAAGGTGCCCCGTGATAGAAGAAACTACTTCTTTAGCGTAAATACTGTTGGCACAGAGAATATCCTTGAAGCGATTTACAACAAGGGATGTCGAAATTACCTGATGTTCACGACAGATATGACCTACGGAAAACCTCAATACTTGCCTGTTGACATTGAACATCCGCAAAATCCTTTCGGCCCATACGGTCAGAGCAAGAAAGCATGTGAAGAAATCTGCTTTGAATATCGGAAGAAGGGTATGAATATCACCATCTTCCGTCCCCGTATGATTAACGGTCCCGGCCGTTTGGGTATATTGGTGAAACTCTTCAAACTGATTGATATGAACTTGCCTGTTCCCACCATTGGTAACGGAAAGAATCACTATCAGATGATTTCTGTATTCGATTGTGTGAGTGCAATTCTCTGCGCCATTGATAAAGGTTTGCCTAATAAGGAGTACAATCTCGGTTCCAAAAACTCACCCGATATACGTACACTTTTAAAAGGTGTAATTGCATCAGCCCATTCACACTCGGCTGTGATTCCTACCCCCGGGAAATTAGTTAAGTTTATACTCAATATTTTTGATAGCATCGGCTTGACCATCATGTACAAAGAACAATTCATGATAGCAGATGAAGAGTATATTCTTGATATTAAGCAGACAGAAGACGATTTGGATTGGCATCCTCAATATAATGACGAGGATATGCTGAAGGAGGCGTATCAAATGTATAAAAAGCAATAAAAATTGGACCATGAGACTAAAGAATAAAAATGTGTTGTTTTTTACAAAGCTGATTGTGTTTGGCGCTTTATTTATGATGATACTTCCCTTTATTTTGTTTGGGGAGAACAATTACATCACTGTTCATGATAACTTAGACCAATTTCCACCCTTTTGGTCAATTGCTAAAAAGGTTGGACTTTTCTCTTTTGATGTATCTACCGGAGTCATGGATAACACACCGGCTGTCTATTTCGGCTGGGGAGGCTTTACCATCCAGAACTTTGCCTATTATCTCTTACCGGCTTATGTCGCCTACGTATTGACTTATTTAATTTCATTGCTCGTTGGCTTCTTTTCAATGTACAAGTTGCAGTGTATATTATTTGGAAAGGAGCATCGTGAAATCCTATTATTCACTTCTCTGCTTTTTGCCATTTTACCGGTAATCCCTGCTTGGTCTATCTCAGTGGCATCCATACCGTTGGCTTGTATCGTGTTTTATCATATTTATAAGGGAGGAAGTAAATGGTGGCTGTTGGCGGCACTTTTCCTCCCCTTCTTGATGGAGTTTCATTGCAGTGCTTTGTTTGCCTGTGGCTTTTGGTTAGCGGGTATGGTTATCGCTTCAATAAAAAGCAAGCGTTTTCACTCCACACTATTTGTGGCATTCTTACTGTTATGCATTGGTGTGGTGATATTCAACTTTAAACTGTTCTACATGCAGTTTGCCGTTGGTGAAGACCTGAATCGGAATCACTTTATTATAGAACCAATCAACATTGCTATTGGTTTGTACCATTATTTTGTGGAGGGTTTTTATCATGCTTCTACCATTCAGAAATACGTGGTATTTCCAGTTTGTTTTATTACGTGCTGTTATGTGGCTTGGCAGTGGATAAGAAACAAAACCGTTACAAAAGAGCAATCTGTCTTTTTTATTTGTGGAACCATGGCGTTTATTTGTTCATTCGTAGCAGCAGCAGATGAAGCCTTTTGGTTCGATGACCTTAAAAATTTAATCTCCGCCCTAGATGGTTTTTCCTTTGCACGCTTATTTGTCTTCAACCGTCTCTTTTGGTACGTAGCTTTCAGCGCCAGCCTTATGATGTGCTTGCGTAATCGGTATCTCAAACGGATTGTACCTTTTATTCTGATTGTCCAGTTAGGTTATATAATGCTGTCGCGTACTACTTATAACGACTCCATTTATTCATTAGCAGCGAACACGATTCCTTCACTAAAGAAAGATCATCTCACTTGGAAGGAGTTTTATGACGAAGCTCTTTTTACGAAGATAAAGAAGGATATTAATTATAAAGGTGAACCGGTAGCTGCTGTAGGCTATCATGAAATGATATTGATGTACAATGGTTTTAATTGTATCGGTGGATATCTTTCCTGCTATCCCTATAAAGATATGTTGAAATACCGTCGTTTGATTGAGCCACAACTCAACGTGAACGAAGAAATCCGCCATTACTATGATATTTGGGGTGGTCGCCGCTACCTTTATTGTGAAGGTGTGGACTATCAGCCCACTCGGAAAAAGTGTGAACAATCGGTTGAGTTACTTATTAATGCCGATGTATTTCGCAATGAATTTGGCGGCAAGTATATACTTAGTCGTGCGAAACTTTCCAATGCGGCAGATTTGGGGTTTGACTTTGTAGGGAAGTGGGATAGTGTCGAAGGGGTTTATACAATGTATGTTTATGAAATGAAGTAATTTTGTGGATAGAAAATCAAGATGGGATATGGAAAATGAAATGATAGCAAGTAAACTGTCGAATTTTTGATTTAATGGCAATAATATCCCAACTTCGTAATAATAAGATCCTTCTTAAGGGTGGGCTGTTTTCTCTCTTCTCTTTCTTTAATCAGGGTGTGGGCTTCCTGCTTCTGATCATTTTGGCTAAATACATTGTTCCTGTTTCGACAAGACTCTTTTGGTAGAAAAGAACCGCTTTAGCGCGAACTAAAATTTCACCTACCTTATAGGCCACTAAAAGTAACTATTCGTGCATTCATCAAGATAATTCACATCACTATTTGGAATGTTTCGTAAATGCAAAGCCTGAAAGCATAGGAGAATAAGATAGATAAAGATTACTTTTGATGATTATTCAACGTATTCTAAATAATAAGAACTTCCGAAATGGTGCCTTATTTGCACTGTTTTCCTTCTTTAATACCGGTATCAACTTTGTCATTATGATGGTGATGGCACGGTTTATTAAACCGGATTCTTATGGACAGTTGAGTCTATTCACTACTATGGTTTCTTTGCTTTCCATTTTTATCTGCTTGAATACAAATGGTTTTATAGGAGTGAATTTCTTCTCTTCATCTAAGGAGAAGATTCAACGATTGTTGAATGTAGTAGTGTTGACAACATTACTTGCCTATATGGTAATGCTGACGGCGATGTGCTGTTTTACGTCGGCTTTAGAGGAGGTGTCGGGGCTAACGATTGTCTATCAGTTTTATGCCATTTCCTTCTGTGCATTGAATGTAATGAATGCATTGTTGCTTGATGTTTGGCGTCTGGAGGAAAAGGTGTGGAGATATGGCACGTTTTCGGTCTTGCTGGTAATATGTAATCTAATTTTGACGGTTTTGTTCGTGGGATTCTTAAGGTGGGACTGGCAGGGCAGAATGTATGCGCAGGTGATTACTTGTGCTGGCTTTGCAGTGCTGGCTTTCTATATTTTGACCAAGAAGAATTATCTCCGGATGGTTTTTCCGAAAAAGGAGGATTTTGTAGGTGCATACCGTTTTGGTATTCCTCTGATTCCTCACACTACTTCTTTTTGGTTGCGGCAAGGGTTGGATAGGTATGTCATTAATGCCTTTACTACGCAGGCGATGGTGGGATTGTTTAGTTTTGCTGCTAATTTTGCCAATATCATACAGATTATAGGTAGTGCTTTCAATGCATCTTATTCGGTGAATATTTATAAAACGTTGGCTACAGCAAATATAGATAGTGTAAAACTGCTACGACGCAATTGCTGGTACTTGGTAGGTGTTTATTTTGTAATTACATTGCTGATTTTTTTGTTCGCGTCTCTATTGATACCCTTTGCCTTTCCCCAATATAATGATTGCATAATTTATTTGTTTCCGTTATGTGGCGGGGCTATGTTTCAATGCTTTTATTTGGTGTATGTCAATATATTATTCTTTTATAAAAGGACAAAAATATTGATGTATATCACATTTACATGTTCGCTGTTGCATTGTATTATGTCGCTTTTACTGACGAAATATGGAGTGATTTATACGGCATATATTTCATTGTTTAGTAATATGCTGATATTTATGGGGGTATATGGATATTCAAAGAGAATACTGAGGATTTGTTTTAAAGCCGATGGTGATTGATTTGTAATGTGAAGCTTTCCAAATGTAAAAAATAAAATTGTTTTATGGAAATTTTATTTTATAAACCCTGCTCTTTTTTTGTTAGATTATGTAAAAGCTTAAATTATTTCTACGAGAATTTTCGTCGGCGAAACTTTGATTATATACAATTGAGTAAATTTTCAAGTACCCGTTTTTCTCTCTTCCACCGAGTTTGAAGATACCGCTCCATTCCCAGATGATAATATTTGGAATGGTGAGCATCAAGAGCGACAATCAAGTCTCTCAGACTTTCACGATTGGAGAGTGGTCCGAACATCAAAGCTCCAACAAGTGAAATGCTTCACGTACTTGTCGCTATCATGCTTATGAACGATGTAGTTGAACTTGTTTCTATCTAAGAATACTATCAATTGAGAGAAGACGAATTTATTCTTATGCATATGCTGACCTATTTTAGGCAGCACAAAGATGAGACTTGAAATCCGTTTAAATGAAAAAACTCTGTAACTAACTAAATTTCAGATATATCAAAGAATGATTTCAGATTTTAATGGGACGGCAATGAAAAGAATTATCAAAGCAGTAGTTAATGGTTCAAAGTGTTTATTTAAGTCGTTATTGTTCTGCTATTTTAGATTAAGGGAAAAGTTTTTATATGGTCATTATGAGTTTTCTTATAGTTCACAGAATAAAGGGAAACGCATATACATATTGTGTAATGGGCCTTCTTTAAAACAGGATTTACCTGAGTTAATGAATGACAAGTTATTTATGGAAGAAGATAAAATATGCGTTAATTACTTTTTTTATAATGAAGTCATTAGAGAATTGAAGCCTACGATATATTGTTTGGCCGACCCTTGTCTTTTTAAAACTGCTCATATTGGAATATTTAATGAAATAAATGGTATTGTTGATTGGGATATGCAATTGGTTATACCTCTGTATGGAAGTGAAATAATCAAAACGATAAAATCGATGCTGACAAATAAGCATATAACACTTGTTGCAATATCAGCTTTGCTTTATACCGGCTTTGAAAAAAGCAGATATAAATCGTGGAAGGCTGGTCATTCTGTACCGTCTTTTGTCAACATATCAGTTATGGCTTCCTATGTAGCCTTAAACATGGGCTTTTCCGACATCTATTTATATGGAGTTGAACACACTTTCTTTGAAAATATGGGGGTGGATGATGAGAATCGACTTTATTTGACTGATAGCCACTTCTATGGCTCTGAAAAGCGTTATGTTTTGCGTGATGGGCAGCATTGGCATATAAAGGATTGGCTATATGACAAGTATCTTACATTCCTGGAACATGAAAGGATACGTGGATATGCTGATTATTTGGGCGCTACCATTGTAAACTGTACGAAGAATTCATTGATAGACGCGTATGTACGTTTGTCGCAAATAAAAAAATATACTTAGAAATATGAAAGTAGTTCTTTTGGCTGGTGGTTTTGGCTCGCGCATTTCTGAGGAATCTCAGTTCAAACCTAAACCAATGATTGAGATAGGTGGTATGCCTATACTTTGGCATATAATGAAAGAATATGCGTATTATGGACATAACGAGTTCGTAATTTGTGCAGGTTATAAGCAAGAGTATATCAAGGAGTGGTTTTCCAATTACTTCTTGTATAACTCAGATGTAAGTTTTGATTTCCGCAATGGTAAAAATGAGGTTACTGTGCATCACAGCAATCTTGAGCCCTGGCAAGTGACAGTGGTAGATACAGGATACAACACTATGACGGGAGGTAGAATAAGACGCATACAAGAGTATGTAGGTGATGAATCGTTCTTTATGACTTATGGCGATGGTGTGTGTGATGTTGATATAAACAAACTGCTTGAGTTCCATAAATTTCATGGTAAAATAGCTACTTTGACTGCAGTAAAACAAACACAGGAAAAGGGGATTCTTGATATTGGGAGAGACCAAGCAGTGAAAGCTTTTCGTGAAAAGAACATCAATGATGGTGCACCCATCAATGCCGGATATATGGTTCTTGAACCTCGTATCTTCAAATATCTGACAGATGACACTTGTGTCTTTGAGCGTGAACCACTCAGTAAGCTTGTTGAAGAAGGCCAGCTGATGTCTTATACCCACACTGGTTTCTGGCAGTGTATGGACAACATTCGTGAAAAGACGATGCTTGAGAAGCTTTTAGCTACAGATATGGCTCCGTGGAAAAAGTGGGATAGAGCTATTCCTAACAACCCTTATAAAGATTAATTAATATATAATATTATGGTTTTCAATAATGTCTATAAAGGTAAGAGAGTCCTTGTGACAGGTAATACTGGTTTTAAAGGTTCATGGTTATCTGTATGGCTCAACATGCTCGGTGCTGAAGTATATGGATTTTCTAATGAGGTACCTACACAACCTTCGATGTTTGAAGTATGTAATCTTGCGGATAAAATTCATCATAAGTTCGGTGATATTCGTGATAGAGATGTCATGAACGCATATATTCAAGAGATAAAGCCTGACTTTATTTTCCATTTGGCAGCTCAAGCAATTGTGTCCACTTCGTACGAAAATCCTTTCGATACTATCACCACTAATGTTATAGGTACAGCGTCTGTACTTGAAGCGATTCGTAATATTACATGGGAATGTACATGTGTGCTCATCACAAGCGATAAAGCATACGATAACGTAGAATGGATTTGGGGGTATCGTGAAACAGATGCTGTTGGAGGTAAAGACGTTTATTCTGGTTCGAAGGGTGCTGCGGAACTTGTAATCAAAAGTTATTGGAAATCTTTCATCGCTGCAATCCCTAATATTAAATTGGGTGTGGGGCGTGCCGGAAATGTAATAGGAGGAGGTGATTGGGCTAAAGATCGCATTGTTGTTGATTGTGTGAAGGCATTTTCGCAGGGTGAAACTGTGGAAATCCGTTGCCCTAGGAGTACGCGACCTTGGCAACACGTTCTTGAGCCTCTTTCTGGATATCTGACATTGGGCTGGTTTCTTTATGAAGATAAGTCAGAAAATGGTGAGCCATATAACTTCGGACCTCGTGCAGAACAGACGAAGACCGTGTTTGAACTGACGCAAGATCTTGCAGAGAGGTGGGGATTGGATAAGAACAAGGCTACTAAGATAATAGGCAACATACCATTTAAGGAAGCATCGCTTTTGAAGTTAAACTGTGACAAAGCACTTTCTTATCTTAATTGGCACTCAACATTTCATTATGACCAATGTGTAAGTATGATTGCAGACTGGTATAAGGCCTATTATTTGGATCATGAAGTTGATATGTTTGGATTAACCGAACGGCAGATTGCTTATTATATGTCTGAGGCTGCTAAAGAAAATCTTGCTTGGGCATTATGATAGAAGGTGTTTCTCTGCATTCTTTAAAACAGATATCCGTTCCTAAGGGGGATTTATGGCATGCATTCAAGATGAATGATGAAGGATTTGTTGGCTTTGGAGAAGCTTACTTGACACAAATAGAGCCGCATCAGATAAAGGGCTGGAAGCGTCATAATCGATATGTACTTAATATAGTGGTGATAGTTGGTGCGGTGAAATTTGTAATATATGACGATAGACAAGAAAGTATCACAAGAGGACAATTTGAAGAGATTATCTTGTCTCCCATTTACAATTATCAACGGCTTACGGTGGCTCCAGGATTGTGGATGGCTTTTGCCGGGGCTGCAGAATCGGAGAACAGCATATTGATGGATTTGATTCCCGAATTGCATCAGCCAGAGGAGTCGGATAGAAAGGAATTAGAAGAAATAAAATATAACTTTAATGTATGAAAGTTTTGTTGACAGGTATCACAGGATTTGTGGGGCAGAATCTAATGCCTATGTTGTTGAAAGAATGTCCACATGATGGATTTCTTACAATGAGTTTGGATGTAAAAGAGGCGGAAGATAAGTATCCATCGGCACTTTATGGAAACTTTAGTCATGTGGGTATTAATGATTTTAAAGCTGTTGAAGAGTTTAATCCGGATGTCGCAATACATTTGGCTACGGTTACAACAGCCCGTAACGATACGGAGATTATTGTACCGATGATGAGGGCCAATATAGAATTTGGTGTATTGTTGCTTGATGTCCTTTCTCGATGTCCTGCGATGAAATTATTTGTAAATACGGGGTCGTTTGCTGAATTTAGATATGGAAACGGTGATTTTGATGCAGCATATCTTTACACTGCTTCAAAAACTGCTTTCCGTAGTTTTGTGGATTACTATTCTACGTTATCTGGATTTAAATACATTACAGCTATTCCATATTCGGTATATGGAGGAAAGATGACGGTGAAGCGTTTAATGGATTATATAAAAGAGTCAATGGATGCAGAGAATCCTATTGATATGACTCTGGGTGAGCAGATTCTTGATTTCATTCATGTGGATGACATTGCCGGTTTTTTTATTCACATGTTGAAGAATATGGAACAAGTCCTGACTGTACCCAATGGTACGGATTTTCATTTGGGTACAGGGCGCGGAATAAGTATTCGCGAATTGGCAGAGATGATAGAGGGGGAATATGGAAAAAAATGCAATATCAATTGGGGAGGGCGTCCATATAGGGAGCGTGATATTATGTATGCTGTGGCTCCCATTGCTAAAAATATGCCTTTGATAGGGTGGAAAGCGAAGATTGGTATTAGTGAGGGTATTAAAATAAGGGAGTAAATGGTCTTTTATGCTCTATTTACATGGTTGATGGGGGCAGTAGTTCTGTTTAGGTGGAAAGGCAGATGGATGGGTTTCTTCTTACTTTTCCTACTCTTTTTTTTAACTGCTTTTAGAGGAGAATATATAGGAAATGATACCAAAACTTATCTAGATAGCCATTATATATTTATTCATGCAACTCATTATGCCAATATTACAAATTTGGAAAAGTTCGAAATGACTGATTTAGGAGGTCAAGTAGAATTACTGTCTAACTTATTTTATAAAATAATTTTTTTCAATGGATTGAATGAAAGATTTATCTTAGTCTTCTTTGCATTCATTGCTTTTTATTTCTTTTATAGAGCAATAAATGCTTTCAAGGTGAATTTGGCTTATGGATTGGCCATATACGTGATACTTGGTTTCATGTCTTATTCATTCAATATTAATAGGCAGATGTGTGCAGCCAGTGTTCTGCTTTATGCGTATTCTTTCTTACAATATGAGAACAAGCGAAAGTGTCTTTTTTTTCTATTCGTTATAATAGCCTCTCTTATTCATTCGTTCTCCATACTATTTGTTTTTATTTATTTTGTTAAATTTATTCCGCTGCTAAACAAAAAGTGGGATGTATTGCTTTTTTTAATTTGTTTGTGTTTGCCTGTAGTTAAGGTGAATATTGTTAATCAAATATCTACTTTATTGGATATTGGACATCTATCTAATTATTCTTTGGCTTATGGAGAGACTGGTTTGGTTGTAAATAAAGTTATATCCTCTTATATTAGAATTTTGCTGTTATACTATTTCTATTATAAGTGGAAAAAACTTTATGTAAATGATAACTGTTTTTTTGCTAATTTTTATCTTTTAACGATTTTGTTTTCAGCATTGTTGACTAATTATGATGGTATTGTAGGACGTATTGCTTTGGATATTACTGTTTTTGAATGTATCTTTTTGTCAAGCTATTTTTTAAGAAAAACGTTAAAATATAATTCTATGGATATGTTGGTATTGTTGTTGATGATTGTCTTCTTCTCTTATACTAATTTTAGAATGATAGAGCCGGGTGCTCCTCAATTCTATTTATCATTTTAATTTTTATAATATGGCAAGTAATGAAATATTGTTCTCCATTGTAATTCCTACATATAATAGGGCAAATCTTATAAAAAGGTGTATAGAAAGTGTTATAAATCAGACATATCAAAATTGGGAAGCCATCATTGTGGATAATTATTCTGAGGATAATACGGAAGAAATAGTCTCTTCATTTAATGATGAGCGCATACGCTTTTATAAAAATCATAATTATGGAGTGATATCAGTATCTCGAAATTTTGCTCTTGATAATTCCAATGGACATTGGATTTGCTTTCTTGATTCAGATGATAGTTGGGCATCCGATAAGTTGGAACAAATTTTACCTTATTTAAATCATTTTGATATTGTATATCATGGTTATGTGAGTAATATGAGCGGAATGAAGCTTTTTGGAAAATCTAAAAGATTGTTTTATACGGTAAAAGAGCCTACTGTATCATATGTGTTGCAAAGAGGCGATCCGTTTAATCCCACTTGTACGGCAGTATTAAAATCTTTTATTGGAGATGTGCGATTTTCAGAAGACAGGGCTTTGTATGCAATAGAGGATTATGATTTCTTCTTACAGTTACTTATGAAGAATCCACGTGTCAAGCACTTAAAGAAGTATCTTGCTTTTTACGATGTAACGACCGGTGTGTCGCATAATCAAATGGAACATTTGAGTAGAAGTAGATTAGTGTATTATAAATATAAGTGTTTGCTGACAAGAAATGAATTCCGTAATGTGCTAAAACTGTACTTATTTCTTCGGGGAGTAAATTATTTGCATACTGATTTGGAAAAAGCTTGCAAGTATTTAAAGGCAGGCACTTGTTCTGACGCCATGGAGATTCGTCTTTTATCTTATAAATGGTTGTTGACAGCTTATGTCTTTCGGATTTTAAACATGTTTAAATCTAGATAATGTTTATAATATGAAACAATTTATTTCAGATACGTATCATTTCATTTTGAGTCTAATAATGCTACTTCCTATTCATAATTTCAGAATTTTTTTTCTACGTTTTTTACGAATGAAAATAGGTAAGCATACAGCTATTTGTCGGGGGGTGGATGTCAGAACTCCTTACCGGATTTCTATAGGTTCGAATACAATAGTCAATAAACATGTAGTGTTGGATGGAAGAGGGGAAATTTTTATTGGAGACAATGTGGATATAGCGCAAGAGGTTAATATATGGTCGTTGCAACATGATTATAACAGCTCCACTTACAGTACTAAAAAGGGCAAGGTTATTATAGAAGATTATGTTTGGCTGGCTTCTCGCGTCACAGTATTGCCAGGGGTTACTATTGGTCGGGGAGCAGTGGTTGGAGCGTGTAGTGTAGTCACTAAAGACATACCACCTATGTGTATTGTGGCGGGAAACCCTGCCCGAGTAATTGGTGAAAGGGAAGATTGCTTGAAGTATAAGTTAGGCAGTCGTGGTTGGTTCAGATAAATTTTATTTTTAATGAAGTTATTGTATATTGATCCTCAATCAGCTTATAATTTAGCGCAATATGATTATAGCTTATTGAGCAATGTGAATGCTAAAATTACCTATTGCTGCAGTGTAAGATATGACGCTCCGCAAATTGCTGATACTGATTATAGATATGTATTCGGTTATGCAAAATATAAGTGGCGTATTTTAAAAGCGTTCAGTTATATTTTATCTATATTAAAGGTGATTGCTATTGTACGTGAAATACGTCCAGATGTAATTCATGTACAATGGTGGAGGTTGTGGTTTGTTGACTATATGGCTCTTTTTTTTTACAAGAAATATTGTGGCTGTGTGGTATTTACTGTGCACAATATTATGCCGCATGATAGTGGAATTCGTTATAAGAAGAAGTGTTCTGACTATTACAATAAGGTGGATAAATTAATAGTTCATGTAAATCAAACCAAAGAACAGCTTGTAAAGGATTTTTTTCTTCCCATAGGAAAGATATTTGTTGTACCTCATGGACTGTTGAATAATAATGTCGATAATTCCGTAGTAGATAGTTATGAGGTAGAGTTGGAAAATAAATGGAATGTAAAAAGTAAAATAGTTTTTTCTCTTTTAGGCTACCAGAGTCATTACAAAGGGACAGATATCTTAAAAAACGTTTTAGAAAAGAGTAAATTGTTACAAAATAATTCCCACATTCTATTTATAATAGCTGGAAAGGGAGATATTATTACTCCTAAGATGATGCATGGATATAATAATGTGTTGGTAATAAACAATTTTATACCTTCTGAACAATTAGAAGCCATTATGAGAGTTACTGATGTTCAATTATTGCCATATCGAACAATTTCACAGAGTGGTGTTTTACTCTCTACAATAGATAAAGAAATTCCGTATATTGCAACGGATGTAGGTGGCTTGTCTGAACCTCTGAGCATAGCATCTATAGGGTGGCTGATTTCTCCTGATTCTATTGATGAACTACAGTCTTTATTAGAATCACTTTCTTTATGTCCGAAGGAAATTCAATGTAAGAAGAATAACCATGATGGATGGAAGTCTGTCAAGAAGTATTATGATTGGAAGGACATTGGTAGAAAAACTATGGATTGTTATAGAACTGTTTTTACAATGATACAGCTTATACTTTTCCCTCTTGTCTGCCTATTGTATTAAAATTCTAAGATATTTGTAGATAAAATAATTCTTTTGTTATGAATATAGCAATTGTTGGCACCGGCTATGTTGGTCTGGTGTCCGGTACCTGTTTTGCAGAATTGGGTGCCAATGTAGTGTGCGTAGATGTGAACGCACAGAAGATAGAAAGCTTGAAACAAGGTGAGATTCCTATCTATGAACCCAATTTAGATAGTATGGTATTGCGTAATATGAAAGCTGGACGCTTGCATTTTACGACAGATTTGGAATCGGTACTGGATGATGTAGAAGTAGTGTTCAGCGCGGTAGGTACTCCTCCCGATGAAGATGGTAGCGCAGATTTGCGTTATGTGTTGGAAGTTGCAAGGACTGTTGGCCGACACATGAGTAAATATTTGGTAGTAGTGACCAAAAGTACTGTACCAGTTGGTACTGCTCAGAGAGTTAAAGCAGTTATTCAGGCAGAATTGGACAAACGTGGTGTACAAGTGGAGTTTGACGTAGCTTCCAATCCGGAGTTCTTGAAAGAAGGTAATGCTATTGATGATTTTATGAAACCTGACCGTGTAGTGGTAGGGGTGGAAAGTGAAAGAGCTAAGGAATTGATGACACGTCTTTATAAACCCATGTTGCTGAATAATTTCCGTGTGATTTTTATGGATATTCCGTCGGCCGAGATGACCAAGTATGCTGCCAATTCTATGCTGGCTACACGCATCAGTTTCATGAATGATATAGCTAATTTGTGTGAGTTGGTAGGAGCGGATGTAAACATGGTACGTAAAGGTATTGGTGCGGATAGCCGTATTGGTAGTAAGTTCCTTTATCCAGGATGTGGATATGGTGGTTCTTGTTTTCCGAAAGATGTAAAAGCACTAATCAAGACCGCAGCAAAAAGCGGATATGACATGCGTGTGTTGAATGCAGTGGAGACAGTAAACGAGAACCAGAAGAACATTCTGTTTGAAAAATTTAAAAAGCATTTTGACGGTAATATAAAAGGTAAGAAGGTTGCCATTTGGGGGCTTGCATTCAAACCGGAAACGGACGATATGCGTGAAGCTCCATCTTTGGTCTTGATTGATAGTTTATTGAAAGCGGGTTGTGAAGTTTGTGCGTATGATCCGGTGGCGATGGATGAATGCAAACGGCGTATTGGGGATGTGATATCTTATGGTAAGAATATGTATGATACGGTGATTGATGCAGATGCAATATTTCATGTAACAGAATGGAAAGAGTTCCGTATGCCTAGTTGGGGAGTGATAAAGAAAGCAATGAAGAAGAATCCGGTACTGATAGACGGTAGAAATGTGTTCGGTACTTCAGAATTGGAAGGAATTGATTATCTGAAGATTGGATAGTGGCTATGATAGAAGGTTTGGTTTCCATAATAATGCCGTCGTATAATGCTGCGCGTTTTATTGGTGAAAGTATAAATTCTGTTTTTTTACAGACATATTCGAACTGGGAGTTATTAATAGTAGATGACTGTTCAAAAGATAATTCAGTAAGAATAGTACGGAAGTTTGCAGATATAGATAGACGGGTCAGGATATTTCCGTTAGAAAAGAATGTGGGGGCAGCTGCTGCCCGGAATATAGCTATAGGACAGGCAAAGGGGCAGTATATCGCTTTTTTGGATAGTGACGATGTGTGGAATGAAGACAAACTGGAAAGGCAGTTGGCATTTATGAAACAAAATTCTTATGCTTTTACATTTTCAGATTATTATGTGATGGAGGAAGATGGCAAAAGGACGGGAAAAATTATAAGGACTCCTGCCTCCTTAACTTATCATCAATACTTGCGAAATACAATAATAGGTTGTCTGACTGTAATGATTGATAGAGAGCAAACGGGTGATTTCAGAATGCCTTTGATAAAGAGCAGCCATGATATGGCTCTGTGGTTACTGATTATGAAGCGGGGATTCAAAGCGTATGGGTTGAAAGAAGCGTTGGCGGGTTATCGTCTGGTTTCCACGTCCAATACTGCGAAAAAATGGAAAGCTGCGAAAGATGTCTGGAAAGTATATCGTAGAATAGAGAATCTTCCATTAATATATGCTGCATTTTGTTTTTGTGGGTATGCAATGCATGCTGTTATCAAAAGAATTTAGTAAAGATGTCTTTTATTCTATATAAAAAAGGCTTGGATTTCTAATTTGCCTCCTCATAGAAGTTCTTTTTTGGCCGATGATAAATGTAGTGAATTGTTAAATATGGGGGGGGTGTTTGTTAAGAAATGTATATAATTGGGCTTCTATGTATAAAACTTCATTTTGGTTTGTCATAAAGGATTCTTTTGGAGGAATGGAAGAACTGTCTTCAAAAATGAGAAATCAAGTGAGGAAATCATTGAAGACATACGATGTGTGCCGCGTATCGGCAAGTGAGATTCTTCGGGTAGGCTTCCCTATTTTTCAAACAGCGTTGGAAAACTACAAGGTGAAAGCTGCTCAGATAAATATGGAAACTTTTGAGACCAGAATCCGGCAAAGTGAGAAAGCGGGTAATGTTGATTTTTGGTGTGTGTATGAGAAAGAAACCCATAAAGCTGTAGCTTTGGCTATCAATACGCTGTATGAGGATTGTTGTGACTATAATACGATGAAGGCCGTCCCTGCTTATTTGAGGAATTCCACTTATCCCTATTATGGGCTTATCTATGAGATGAATCGCTACTATTTGCAAGAATTGGGGGTGAAATATGTAAATGATGGTGCCCATAGTATTACAGAACACTCTAATATTCAGCCTTTCTTGATTGATAAGTTCCACTTTAGGAAAGCTTATTGCCAATTGCAGATTGTCTACCAATGGTGGATGAAGATTGCTGTAAATATATTATTCCCTTTTCGTAAGCAAATTCCGGTTCAAGCAGTAAAAGCTATTTTGAATATGGAAGCGATGCGAAGAAATAAGTATTGATTAGACCTAATCATGTTCTTTAAATCTCTTTTCGACCGTGGAGCATCCTTCTTCGGTCTGATTTTGTTGTTCCCTGTCTTATTGGTTGTAGCCCTCTTGATTCGCATCAAGATGCCGGGCGGTCCTGTAATCTTCAAACAAGAAAGAGTAGGACGGTACGGTAGATTATTTATCATGTATAAATTTCGTTCTATGACGGTCGCTCATTCCGGCAGTTCGGTTTCAGTGAAAGGGGAAAGCCGTATTACTCCTTTGGGAGCTAAATTGCGGAAATATAAACTGGATGAATTACCCGAGTTGTGGAACGTGTTGATAGGAGATATGAGTTTTGTCGGTCCCCGTCCTGATGTTCCTGGTTATGCGGACAACCTAAAAGGCGATGATAGAAGAATGCTCCTACTGAAACCGGGGATTACTGGTCCTGCCAGTTTGAAGTATCGGAACGAAGAGGAACTGTTGGCAGAGCAGGAAGACCCTCAAAAGTACAATGATGAAGTGCTGTTTCCTGACAAAGTGCGAATAAATATAGAGTATTTGGATAATTGGTCTTTCTGGCATGATATCAAGATTATTATTTATACAGTATTGGGGAAAGCTTTATAAAGCCCTTTCCTTTCTTTTTATTCCCCACTACGTGAAAAAATCGCATCATTAGAATAATCACATATATTTTATGAATAAGAGAATTTATCTTTGCCTTGCTCATATGAGCGGCAAGGAAATGGGCTTCATACAGGAAGCCTTTGACACCAATTGGGTGGTTCCACTCGGTCCGAACGTGAATGCCTTTGAGCAGGAACTGGAACATTTTGTCGGTCAGAACAAGAAAGTGGTCGCATTGAGTGCCGGTACGGCAGCGGTGCACTTGGCTTTACTGGCTTGTGGAGTGGGGCAGGGTGATGAGGTGATAGTACAGAGTTTTACATTTTGTGCTTCAAGCCATCCTGTGACATACCTTGGTGCCACACCCGTATTTGTGGACAGCGAGGAGGATACCTGGAATATGGATCCTATACTTTTGGAGGCAGCGATTCAAGACCGTATCAATAAGACGGGGCGGAAGCCGAAAGCGATTGTCCCAGTCTATCTTTATGGTATGCCCGGTAAGATTGACGAGATTATGTCCGTAGCTGTCAAGTATGATATTCCGGTAATTGAAGACGCCGCCGAAGGATTTGGCAGTACGTTTGACAGACAGATGTGTGGTACGTTCGGTACGTATGGTGTCCTGAGCTTCAACGGGAATAAGATGATAACGACCAGTGGCGGTGGTGCCTTGATTTGTTCGAATGAGGATGCCAAGAAAGAGATTATGTTCTATGCCACCCAAGCCCGTGAGGCTTATCCTTATTATCAGCACGAACAGATAGGCTATAACTATCGGATGAGTAACATTTGTGCAGGTATCGGTCGTGGTCAGATGATGGTGGCTGATGAGCACATCGTACATCATAAGCATGTCTGCTGTATGTATAGGGATTTACTGAAAGATATAGAAGGTATCATCCTGCATGAGAATCCTTCGGACCGCTATGACAGCAATTACTGGCTGAATACAGTCCTTCTGGATGAGGGACTGCTTGTGAAAGGTGAGGAAGATGCTTACCGTGAGGCTGTTCAGGGTGCTGTAGGTGGTGCGGCAGGTGTTACCCACGAGGTGAATAGTGTACATACTTCTTGTGAACCTAACCGTAATGTGGAAGCCATGCGCCTATGGTTAGATAAGGCGGGTATTGAGAGCCGTCCTTTATGGAAGCCTATGCACTTGCAGCCGGTTTATGCTCAGAGTCCTTCTTATGTGAACGGGGTGAGTGAGGCTTTGTTTAAGCGTGGTTTGTGCCTACCCAGTGGTCCGTGGGTGACGGATGAAGATGTACACTATATTGTGGAAAAGATAAAGGAGGGCTTGCAGTAGGGGCTATAGTACTCTTGACTTTTATTTTTCTTTTTTTCTGCTTATATGGTAGTACAAGCATAATCGTTAAGTAATGTCAGAATGATGATTAGTAAAATAATGAAAGGCGATGGAGACTAAAATCTCCATCGCCTTTCGTCTTATTTTTGAAATATAAATCGTACCTTTGTCATACACCAATCAGGTTATAATAACATGGAACAGATGCGTAAACTGCCGATAGGCATACAGACTTTTGATAAACTTCGTGAAGGGAATTTTCTTTATGTAGATAAGACGGCTATGATTTATCAAATAGCATCTACTTCTACTCCTTATTTCCTAAGCCGTCCCCGTCGTTTTGGCAAGAGTCTGCTTCTTTCTACCTTTGAAGCCTACTTTCAAGGACGCAAAGACTTGTTTCAGGGCTTGGCCATCGAACAGTTGGAAACGAAGTGGGAACAGTATCCTGTTCTACATCTTGACTTGAATGCCCGGAAATATGAAACTGCTGCTGACCTGACGGCTATGCTTAATCAGTATCTGGAGAAATGGGAGCTGCTCTATGGCCAGGAGAAGAAAGACCGTAGTCCGGAAGAGCGTTTTGCTTACGTGATAGAGCGGGCATGCACTCAGACAGGAAAGCAGGTTGTTGTGCTGATTGATGAGTATGACAAGCCATTGCTTCAAGCGGTCTTGGATGAGAACTTGCTGGATGAGTATCGGAAAATATTGAAAGCGTTCTACGGTGTCTTGAAGAGCGCTGACCGTTATCTTCGTTTTGTTTTCCTGACCGGAGTGACCAAGTTTGCGCAAGTAAGTGTGTTCAGTGACTTGAACCAGCTGAATGATATAAGCATGGATAGAGCATACAATGCTTTGTGCGGCATTACACAAGATGAACTTATAAAAACATTTGGCCCGGAAATACAACGGTTAAGTGAGAATGAAGAACTGACTTTGGAGGAAACGATTTTTCGTTTGGCAAAGAAATATGACGGCTATCATTTTTGTGAAGATACTTCGGTGGGGCTTTTTAACCCTTTCAGCCTTCTGAATGTATTCCAGAAATTGAAGTTCGGCAACTTCTGGTTTCAGACGGGTACACCTACTTATTTGGTGGATTTATTAAAAAAGAGTGACTATGATCTTCGCCTTTTGCTGAATGGCGTAGAGGTTACTGCCTCTGCCTTCTCTGAATATCGTGCAGAAGCTAATAATCCTCTGCCTATGATTTATCAGAGCGGTTACTTGACTATAAAAGCTTATGATAAAGAGGTTTGCCTTTATACGCTTCAATTTCCGAATGATGAAGTATGTTATGGTTTCCTCAATTTTCTGGTTCCTTTTTATACTAAAGTTACTGATGATGAGACTGGTTTCCACATCGCTAAATTCATGCGTGAATTGAAGAGTGGAGATGTGGAGGCGTTTATGGAGCGTCTTAAGATATTCTTCTCCGGTATTCCGTACGAGTTGAGTGATGATACGGAACGTCATTATCAGGTTATTTTTCATGTAGTGTTTACTTTGCTGGGACAGTTCATCCGGTCCGAGGTTCGCAGCAGCCGCGGCCGTGCGGACGCAGTAGTTCATACCCTTACCGCTATTTATGTTTTTGAGTTCAAACTGGACGGTACGGCCGACGCAGCTCTGAAGCAAATAGATGAGAAAGGTTATCTGATTCCTTATACCTTGGATGGCAGGAAATTAGTGAAAGTAGGTGTGAACTTCAGTAAAGAAACACGGAATATTGATGAATATATTGTCGTGGAGGAATAGGAACGAACAATCCTATATACGGAAAAGGCGATGGAGAATCAAATCTTCATCGCCTTTTCCATATTATAGTATTTCATTTTATTTCTTCATCCTCAGCACCCGTATTCCCGTCCACTTATTATTGTCTTTCAGCATTTGGGACAAGGGGACTTTGGAGACGACCACTTTCTTGTCGGTAGAGGAAGCGTGTACCAGCAGGAGTTTGCTATCCGCATAGAAAGCGATTCCCATGTGGGCTACGTCCAGCCCCGGAGTGTTGGTGGTGATGGCTATGATATCGCCGTCTTTAATCCACGGGAGACCATCGGCGGGAAGTTTGGCTTTGGGAAGATAGTGAATTTCCTTGCCGGACAAGGATTGTTCAATCTTCTTCATTTTGGCTATGTTCTCCGGAGAATTTGCCAGCTGCTTGTAGAGTTGGGGGTGGGAAGACATGTAGGAGATGGACAACCGTTCGGTGTCGGGACTCATGGCGCCCGTTACATCTTGAAGGAAGCCGTTGCGTACGCCATTGTTTATCCAGTCGGCAATATAATGCAGGCGGGAAGTGTACCCGTCGATTTTACCGTCACGGTAACGGATTTTTTGCAGGTTATCGGCGAAAGCGCTTTCCGAGATGTCTCCGTCGGCCAATTTGGGGGTGAGTGTCTCTGCCAGTACATATTCCACCAGCGTGGTACAGTCTACTTCATCGCAGTTGATGACGAGTTCTTCGGGACCATCAGCCTCCAGCGTATGGGCTACGTATGGCACATCCAGATACTTTATTCCATTGCTCAACATATCTTTCCCTCCCTGGGCAGAAACGGAAGTTACCATGGCTGCGGCGCAGAGGGCGCTGAACATAAATTTAGTCATTGTTTTCATTTTTCTTTCTTTTGATTATTATTGTTCTTGAACGTAAAAAGGATGCAGCAAATTTACTACATCCTTTTTATAAAAGCTTAATCCGGAGGGATTAAATTCAATATTGCCGGATTAAATATTTATAATCCTCCTTTTTATCGAACGGAACAAGGGAGAAACCGTATTCAATGGCGTTCTCTTTGCCCGGACGAATCAGATAGGGCTCATGGGCGGTTGCGCCCCAACTGTCGTCTCCACCGACACCCATCATGCGGTAATCAATGAACAAATCGACCATCTTTTCCGGCAGAGGGTCGGTGAGGTGGCGGTGATGGGTCTTTTCGGTACGCGGAGCGCTGTTGTCAATCGTATCGCCGCTGTCCATACTTTCCAGGGGATAGTTGGAGGTGTTCAGCTCAAAGGTGCGGTCGGCGATGAGCAGCAAACCACGTTGCGTCTTATCGGTAAGGGCGCACCAATAGATGTCCGTGCGATGGTTGTTCTCCTGTGGGCGGACATACGGCTCGTACATATCCTTGACCGGGATGGCGTACTCTCCGATGAACTGGGAGGTACGGCGGTCTCGGTAATTCTCTTTCGGACCGCGACCGTAGTAGGTCAAGTCTGTAAAGCTTTCCGGCAACTGCATCCGCAGGCCCACACGCGGTATCATCGGAGCTTGGTCTCCTTCAGCCACGAACCGGTTGTCTACCTTGATGACTCCGCTGGCATATATCTTATAGGTGATGTCCCAACGGGCATCTGTCTGTGGAAAACGGTAGGTCACCTTTATTGTCGTGGCATTGCTGCCCGGAGTCACTTGGAAACTTTCGGCTTTTGGTTCTTGATAGCTTGCCTCTTTCCAGGCTTTGAGGCGGACGGGGAGGTTGGCTCCATAATCATTGTCCGTCGGTGCACGCCAGAAGAATGGGCGGGGACCTTGACCGTTCAGTATGTACTCGTGCTTCTTGTATAAATAGGAGGTGAGCAGACCGCTTTGCTTGTCGAAGGTGGCTTTGAAGTCGGGACCGGAGAACGCCACCAAATTTCCCTCTTCCTTAGAAGTGGCGGGCTGCTGTGCCGTAGCCTCTTTCTTGTAGAAAGTATGGACGTAGGTCTGTTCGCGTGCGATGACCGTGCCGGCCGGGAGGAAAGGCTCTGCCGTCTTGATGGCTGCATAGAACTCGATACGCACATCTCCCGTTGTCTGTTTCTCTTTGGGTATGCCGTTCAGGAAGCCGGTGGTTACCGTCTTGCCCGGTGCGGCATGGATATTTTCAATCTTGCCACGGTAGACTTCCTTTCCGTGGTCGCGGATGATGTAGTAGAAGTCGTACTTGTCGAGATTGGTGAAGGAGAAATCATTGCGGATTTTCACGGTGGAAGTCTGCTTGTCGAAATCAAGGAACTTGATGTTCTGGTATACTTTTCCCATCTCTTCTGTCTGCGGCTTGACACTGCGGTCGGGGTATACCACGCCGTTGATGCAGAAATTGCCGTCGGAGGGCGTGCCGTTCTCGCCATAATCGCCGCCATAGGTCCAGTATTTACGGTCGTCGTCTGTCTTGGCGGCAAAGCCCTGGTCTACCCAGTCCCAGATACAGCCGCCCTGGAGGATAGGATATTTCTCGATGATGTCCCAGTAGTCCTGGAAGTTGCCGAGGCTGTTGCCCATGGCATGGGCATACTCGCAAAGAATGAGGGGACGCGTCATCTCCTTGTTCCGGGCATACTTTTCCAGATAGGAAGGGGAAGCGTACATCGGGCAGTAGATGTCCGTATTCCATTCCAACAGTGCGCGTTCATACTGGATGGGACGACTGTCGAGCGTCTTCAAGGTGTTGTAGGTAACGTAGAAATTCAATCCGTTTCCGGCTTCGTTGCCCAGCGACCAGATGATGACTGACGGATGGTTCTTGTCCCGTTCGTACATATTCATGGTACGGTCGAGGTGGGCATTCATGAAGAGCGGATTGTTTCCCAGCGTGCCGCCTACACGCAGGTCGTAACCCATGCCGTGGCTTTCTATATTGGCTTCGTCGATGACGTAGATACCATATTCGTCACAGAGTTCGTAGAAACGTTCCTGCTGGGGATAGTGACAGGTGCGGACGGTATTGACATTGTATCTCTTCCAAAGCTCGAAATCTTTCTTCATCAGTTCTTCGGAGACATAGTGACCGGTATTCTCGTTGTGTTCGTGATAGTTCACGCCTTTCACGAGGATAGGTTGTCCGTTTACCAACAGTTGCTTGTCCTTGATTTCCACTGTACGGAAACCTACTTTGCAGCTTGTCGCTTCAATCACATCTCCGTTCGGGCGCTTCAAGCTGACGACGAGGGTATAGAGGTTGGGCGTTTCGGCTGTCCATTGCAGGGGTTCCTGGATGGTCTTCTTGGTGAATTCCACTTCCGTTTGGTCACCGCTGACCTGAGTAGAGGACTGGGCTATCTGCTGGTCGTTCTTGTCCAGCAGGCGGTAACCAACGACAAATGGGGAATTTTGTCCGCTTTCATTGGTAAACTGCACCTTTACCTTGAGGATACCGTTCCGGTAGTTCTCATCCAAAGGAGACTCCACCTTGAAGTCCGTGAGATGGATTTGAGGCTGGGCATATAAGTAAATGTCCCGTTCGATACCACTGATGCGCCAGAAGTCCTGGCATTCCAGATAGTTGGCATCGGAAAAGCGGTGTATCTGAATGGCAATGACATTCTTCCCTTTCTTGGCAATGGTGCTGACGTTGAAACGCGCCGGAGTCTTTGCATCTTTACTCATGCCTACAAACTTGCCGTTGAGGTAGTAGAAGGCTGCCCCGCGTACGCCGTCGGCACTCAGGAAAATTTCCTTATCGTCCCAGTCTCCCGGAAGAGTGAACTCGCGGCGGTAGGTGCCGGTGGGATTCCATTCTTGGGGAACGTATGGAGGATTGGGCTTGTCCCAATAAGGAGGATAGCCCGAAGAACAAAATTCATAAGGCTGGTTCACATAGATGGGCGTACCGAATCCCTGCAACTCCCAGTTTCCGGGTACATTGATGTCCGGCCAGCGGCTGGCGTCCACACGGTCCATCATGAAGTCCGTGGGGCGGTCGGCGAAGGTTTCCACATAATGGAATTTCCATTTCCCGTTAAGGGACAAGCGGAAGGTTCCGTTTTGGCGGTCATTGATGACGGCATCAGCCTCCGTGACGTAGGAGGTGAACGTGCTGCGGGCAGGCTCCCGGTTGATGCTTGTCAGCTTGGGGTTGGTAATCTCTTCGTAGCGATTGTTCTCCTGAGCAGTCAGGGCAAAGGGAAACGCTGCGAGGCAAGTGAGTAAAAAATACTTTTTATTCATAATTGCTTTTATTTCTTTGTGGTAGGTTCAGAGACCGGGAATACGAGCCCTTCACGCAACCACTTCTCCAGTTCTTCCGTCCATTGACGCTTGTAGGTGAAGTTGTCCCGGAATCCCCAGCCATGTCCGCCGGTAGGGTAGGCATGCAGGCTGGCAGGCACTTTGTGGTCACGCAAGGCGAGGAAATAGCCAATGCCGTTGATGGGTGGCACTGCGTCGTCGTCCGAAGAAAGCATGATAAAAGCCTGCGGAGTGCGTGGGGATACTTGTCTTTCGAGGGAGTATTTTTGTTCCAGCTCCTGAGATGGATTTTCTCCGATAAGGTTCTTACGGGAACCTCCATGGGTAACGCCTTTCTGCATGGAAATCACCGGATAGAACAAGATCTGGAAGTCGGGACGGGTCTTGTCACTGCTGTATAGTGTGGCAAGCGAAGCTGCCAGATGGCCGCCGGCAGAAGCGCCCATGATGCCTACACGCTGAGGATTGACACCCCATTCGGCGGCATGTTCGCGTACCATGCGGATGGCTTGTTCGGCATCGGAAAGGGGCACTTCATGGTGCCCGTTGGGCATACGGTATTTCAGTACTGCATAGGTGATGCCTTGTGTGTTGAACCAGGGAGCCATGTCGTGTCCCTCGTGCTTCATGGCCAGCCCCCCGTAGCCGCCTCCCGGACACATGATGATGGCCATGCCGTTGGGGTGGGAGGCAGGGTACACCGTAAGGGTAGGGGTGGTGACATCGGACACCCATTCGTTGTTATGGTTCTGTCCGGAATTGGTCAGTTCGTTGTTATTGGGGGCACCGTTGGGCCATAGGGGCAGCTCAACGGGCTTTTGTGCAGATAACATGGTCGCTGCAAATAGAAAAGATAAAAGTAGAATCTTTTTCATGTTCTTGGTATTTAAAAGTTATTTGGTTTTCATGGAAGCTTTGATGAGGTAGAATATCAGAATGGCATAAGCACCCAGCGCCAGCACTTCGGACCAGGTGTTCTGCAACCATGCATCGTTTACGAGGTTGATTCCTCCGAAACGCATGGCAGCACTTGCCACACCCATCAATGCACCGCCGGCAATGAAACCGGAGGCAAGCAGGGTACCTTTCTCCCCGCGTTCGGCATTGAGAGCGGCATCCTTGCTGCGGCTGGTCACGTACCAGTTGATGGCACCGCCCACTACCAACGGAACATTCAGTTCCAATGGGATGAACATACCCAATGCAAATGCCAGTGCGGGAATCTTGCAGAAATTGAGGATGATGGCCAGCACTGCACCGATACCGTAGAGCGGCCAGGGCGCACCCACACCGTTCATCAACGGTTCGATAACGGCCGCCATGGCATTGGCTTGCGGAGCGGCCAGCTGTCCGCTGGTGAAACCGTATGTCTTGTTCAGGATAATCATTACACCACCTACAGTAGCGGCAGAAACGATGGTTCCGAGGAACTTCCAGGTCTCCTGCTTGGCAGGCGTGCTACCCAGCCAGTAACCGATTTTCAAGTCTGTGATGAAGCCTCCCGCCATGGACAGTGCCGTACATACAACACCGCCCATCACCAGTGCCGCAACCATCCCTTCGGGACCTTTCAGCCCTACGGCTACCATGACTACGGATGCCAGGATTAATGTCATCAGCGTCATTCCGGATACGGGGTTTGTGCCCACAATCGCAATGGCATTGGCTGCCACGGTGGTGAACAGGAAAGCGATACCTGCAACAAGCAGGATAGCTACAATGGTATGTGTCAAGTTGCCCTGCATCACATCGAAGTAGAAGAAGAGAACAACCAGCAGCAGCGTGATGATGGAACCGATGGCGATAATCTTCATAGAGATGTCCCGCTGTGTGCGTTTCACACTGGCTTCCACGTTGGACTTACCTCCCATTTCCTTGGCAGCCAGTCCTACGGCACTCTTGATGATGCCCCAAGACTTGATAATGCCGATGATACCTGCCATGGCAATGCCACCGATACCGATGCTCTTGGCATAGTATTTGAAGATTTCTTCCGGAGCCATAGCGCCTATGGTTGCCGTGATTTCGGGGTTCCATTGGTTCAGTACGGAATCTCCCCAAATCATGGACATACCGGGGATGATAATCCACCATACGGCCAGTGAGCCGGCACAGATGATGGACGCGTATTTCAGTCCCACAATATAACCCAGACCGAGCACGGCAGCACCCGTATTAACCTTGAATACCAGCTTGGCTTTCTCGGCCAGCATTTCGCCGAAGCCGCATACGCGGGTAGTGAAATTCTCGTTCCACCAGCCGAAGGTTGCCACGATGAAGTCGTATAGACCTCCGATAATACCAGCCATGAGTAATGGTTTTGCCTGGCTGCCGCCCTTTTCACCGGAGACGAGCACTTGTGTGGTGGCTGTCGCCTCGGGGAAGGGATACTTGCCGTGCATGTCGCTCACGAAATATTTGCGGAAGGGGATAAGGAAGAGAATACCCAGCACACCTCCCAGCAGGGAACTGATAAAGACTTGTGCAAAGGTGACGGTGATTTCTTTCGGATAGGTCTCTTGGAGAATATAGAGTGCCGGAAGGGTGAAGATGGCACCTGCCACGATGACGCCCGAGCTGGCACCGATAGACTGGATAATGACGTTTTCGCCCAATGCGTTTTTGCGTTTGGCGGCACCCGATACGCCGACGGCAATGATGGCGATGGGGATGGCGGCTTCGAATACTTGTCCCACCTTCAGCCCCAGATAGGCGGCTGCGGCCGAAAAGAGGATGGCCATCAGAATACCCCATGTCACCGACCAGGCATTTACTTCTGAATACTTCTTATCCGGGCTCATCAGAGGGTTGTACACTTCTCCCGGTTTCAATTCACGGAACGCATTTTCCGGTAGTCCGGTAATAGGTTCTTCTTCTTGTTTCATAGGTTTTGTAGTTTTATGTTTTTCTTTAATAGACTTCAAAGAAAGCAAAAAAAAAGGAGATTTAAAAAAATCTCCTTAATTCTGTATGGTAAAATGCTTATTTGGCATCTTTAGCGGTCATGTCCCCTTCGATAAATAATCGCATGATTTCCGTTTTGGCATTGGTGCGCAGGGTAATGGATTTCTTGAAGTGTCCGGGGTATCTTCCGGTTCCATTATAAGTTACTTTCACTGTTCCAGTCTTTCCCGGTGCTATCGGTTCTTGTGAATATTCGGGAACGGTACATCCGCAGGAAGCTACAGCTTGATGGATGACAAGCGGAGCATCGCCTACGTTCGTAAACTTAAAGGTGTAGCTGACCACCGGACTGTTTTCGGAGAATGTGCCGAAGTTGTGGGTGGTCTGTTCGAATTTGATGTCTGCCTTTCCTTGTGCATAGGCATAACCGATGCTCATAACCAGCAGCATCATATAAAAAACGACTTTCTTCATGTTCTTATCTTTTTTATATTTCAACGGCGCAAAGGTAACCCATTTTCATTAAAATAATGCCTATGGCGTGCGAAATTGTATTAAATCGGGCTCAAAAGGTCTCTGTACGAATGATAAGCAGAGAAAAATAGGGGAAGCGGATGGTCGCTATCCGCTTGCTGTCATTGATATACTTCTCTTCCGGAGTGCCTACATTCTCAAAATAGTGATACCGGTATTCGGGATGCAGGCGGATGCAGCGGTGAATCTCATCGGTGCATCTGGACAGCTTCATGATGACAACCGCACTGTTTTCGCTTGTCAGTTTCTCTATCTCTTCTGTCGTAGTAATGCCGGGTATCACCGTCAGCCGCTCTTCCTGGCTGGCCACATGGAGCCCGCCCAGTGCGCCGGCGGCAATGAAGGCAGGGATACCGGGGATGTGCTTCACGGGGATGCCGTCTGCCTGCAGTTTGTCATATACATAATGTATGGAAGAGTAGAATCCGGCATCTCCTTCGGCAACGATACAGACCTTCTTTCCTTGTTGCCGGAGGGTGGAGCTCTCCATATAGACCTCGTCGTAGGCGCTCAGGGCTTTTTCGCGCTGTTTGCTCATGGGGAGTGGAAAGCGGTGCACCGTGTTTTCCGGAATGTCGAGTTGCAATAGGATGTCGGCTGCGCGTGAAACTCTGTTTCCATCTTTGGCCAGTGTCTCGGGACAGAATATACAGTCGGCTGTCTGCAGGGCTTTCAAGCCTTTTACGGTAATCAGTTCCGGTTCGCCGGGACCGAGAGATACAAATATGACGGGGAACATTTGCATGAAGACATTAAAGGTTAAAAATTAAAGAACAGCAAAACGGCTACAAAAGTGGGGAAATAATCAGTAGCAAACAAGATATTCGCTATCTTTGTTATTTACTAAAACAATCTGTTTTTTATGGATTATCAACTGAACACCCGCTTGAATGGCAACATAGCCATGACTTCCAGCTACCATGAGCGTGCGTCGCTGCAACGTGACAAGACTCTGTATAAATTCATTTGGGTACAGAGCGGTACGCTGACTCTGGAAATAGACCATATCCCCATGCGCCTGGAAAAGGATGAAATCGTGACCTTGACCCCGTTGCATCACCTGGAGGTAAAAGAGGTGGACGGTGAATACCTGACGTTTGTATTCAACAGCAATTTTTATTGCATCTATGGACATGACAACGAGGTCTCTTGCAATGGATTCCTTTTTTATGGCTCTTCCAAGGTGATGAAACTGGCACTTTCTGCCGGGCAGTCTTCCAACTTGCATGACATAGTCCGCATTTTCCGGCAGGAATCGGTCATCCATGACAACTTGCAGGAGGAGATGCTGCGGATTGTCTTGAAACGTTTCATCATTACCTGCACACGCATTGCGCGCCAGCGTTTTGGGGTGGGGCAGGAGAAGGAAAAGACGTTTGACATCATCCGGCAGTATTACGTATTAGTGGACCGGCATTTCAAGGAGAAGAAGCAAGTGCAGGATTATGCCGATATTCTTTGCCGTTCTCCCAAGACACTTTCCAATCTGTTCTCGACCTGCGGGTTGCCTTCCCCTTTACGGGTGATTCATGACCGCATTGAGGCAGAAGCCATGAGATTGCTGCTGTATACCCACAAAAGCGCTAAGGAAATCAGCTCCATTCTGGGCTTCGAAGACTTGTCCGCGTTCAGCCGTTTTTTCAAGAAAATGACCGGCGAGAGTGTCTCGGACTACCGGAAAAGAGTGAAACGGGAAGAATTGCCAACTGTTGCGGAATAATTGCCATTTCGTACGTGGTGGAAAACAAGGAACTTTGCAAAAACAAAAATCAAGTCATATGACTGAAACCATTTAAAAAGTAGAACAAAGATGAAAACGAAATTGCAAAACTTGTTTATGGCTGCGTTGACGCTGGCCGCTTCCACTCAAAAGTTGGGTGTTAATTTGATCCGTGTAGCCATCCTGGTTATTTTCGTATGGATTGGTGGGTTGAAATTCTGGAATTATGAGGCTGAAGGGATTGTCCCTTTTGTGGCGAACAGCCCGTTCATGAGCTTCTTTTATACAAAGAGTGCCCCGGAGTACAAGGAGTATAAGCTGAAAGAGGGCGAGTTCAATGAGGCGAAACATCAGTGGCACGTGGAGAACAATACGTATGGTTTCTCTCACGGTCTGGGCATTCTGATTATGACCATCGGCATTCTGACATTTCTGGGGATATTCTCTCCGAAAATCGGACTGGCGGGAGCCGCACTGGCCATTGTCATGACAATAGGTACCCTCTCTTTCCTGGTGACAACCCCTGAAGTGTGGGTGCCCGACTTGGGAAGCGGGGAGCACGGCTTTCCGTTGCTGACGGGGGCAGGGCGCTTGGTCATCAAGGATACGGCCATTCTTGCCGGTGCCATTGTCGTACTGTCTGACAGTGCAAAAAGAGTATTGAACCAATTAAGGAAATAGACGTATGAAACAGTATGATGCCATTATCATCGGATTCGGCAAGGGCGGAAAGACGCTGGCAGCCGAGTTGGCAAAACGGAAGCTGGACGTCGCCGTAGTGGAGCGTTCGGAAAAGATGTACGGAGGGACATGTATCAATATCGGTTGCATTCCCACAAAAACATTGGTGCATGCGGCAAAGCAGGCGGATAAAGACGCTTCTTGGGAGGTCAAGAAGGCATACTATCGTCAGTCCATTGCAAGGAAGGAAGAGGTCGTCTCTTTCCTGCGTCAGAAGAACTATCACAATCTGGCCGACAATCCTCATATAACGGTCTATACGGGTATCGGCTCCTTTGCAGGTCCGGATGTGGTGGAAGTTGGGATGGTGGAAGGGACGTTACAATTGCAAGCTCCCCGGATATTCATCAATACGGGTGCCGAAACCGTCATTCCACCGATAGAGGGGATACAAGGTAACCCACGGGTATATACCAGCACCTCCATTATGGAACTGACTGAGTTGCCGGCACAGCTCGTCATTGTAGGTGGGGGATACATCGGACTAGAATTTGCTTCCATGTATGTTTCGTTCGGTTCGCAAGTCACGGTGCTCGAGGGAATGTATCTTCCGAACTGATATCCCGGGAGGACCGGGACATTGCGGACAGTGTCCGGGAGGTATTGGAACAGAAAGGAATCGTTTTCAGGCTGAATGCACGCGTGCAGTCCGTGAAAGACTCTGACGTCATTTACCGGGATGCGGTCACGGGAGAGGAACATCAGTTACACGCAGATGCCATCCTGCTGGCTACCGGCCGGCGTCCGAATACGGCTGGCTTGAATCTGGCGGCGGCAGGTGTAGAGGTGAATGAGCGCGGTGCCATTGTGGTGGACGACTATTTGCAGACTACCAACCCCAAGATACATGCTATCGGTGATGTAAAGGGCGGTTTGCAGTTTACCTACATTTCTTTGGATGATTACCGCATTCTGCGCGAAGACCTTTTCGGGGCGGGAGAACGCAAGGTGTCCGACCGTGACCCGGTGAGCTATTCGGTATTCATCGACCCGCCGCTTTCACGCATCGGGCTGAGCGAAGCGGAAGCACGCAAGAAGGGATTGAATATAAAGGTCAACAAGCTGCCGGTAGCCGCCATTCCGCGTGCCAGGACTTTGGGCGATACGAACGGACTCTTCAAGGTGGTGGTGGACGCCGATACGGACAAGATAGTGGGATGTACGCTGTTTGGTCCGGAATCGAGCGAGGTCATCAACCTGGTGGCAATGGCTATGAAGACCGGGCAGGAATATACCTTCCTCCGTGATTTTGTCTTTACACATCCCAGCATGAGTGAAGCACTGAATGACTTGATGGGCTTTTAAAGATTATTTAGGCACAATATCCGTCAATTTGCAGGAAGAGCATTTGCGTATCTCCCCAAAAATGACGAATATTGTGCCCGAATTCTATAAACCCCAATAGTCATGACCCGGATATCTGCCATAGGCATTGCACTGCTGTGCATTTTATGCGTAACCTCTTGCGGTTCAAAATCAAAACAGACTTCTACAGCATCCTCTTCAGAAACAAGCCATTTGCCTATCGCGACAGATACGGCGGCTGCCATTGTACCGCTTTATGCCAAAGGCTATACGGTGAAGTACTTGCCGGACCATGTCCGTCTGGTGGATATACACGACCCTCAAAAAGAAAGCAGCAGCACTTTCCACTATGCGCTGGTACCGAAAGGCATAAAGCCTGTCGGCATACCGAGCGACTATACGGTGATTGAAACGCCGGTAGAGCACGTCATGTGTATGACATCCCTGCAACTTTCCAACTTCATCCGTCTGGATGCCTGCGATTATGTGGTGGGCATCACCAGTACGCGCCATCTCTTCAACAAGGAGATGAACGACCGTTTGAAGTCCGGCGAGACCGTGAAGATTGGTATCGAAGGGAACTTTGATAATGAAGTGATAATGAGCATGAATCCGGATGTTATCTTTATCTCTCCTTTCAAGCGGGGTGGATATGATGCCATGCGGGAAATCGGTATTCCACTGGTTCCCCATTTGGGGTACAAGGAGATGACCCCGTTGGGGCAGGCCGAATGGATAAAATTCATCGGCATGTTCATTGGCCGGGAAGTGGAGGCGAATGAAAAGTTTGCTGCGATAGAGAAGCGCTATAACGAATTGAAGGAGCTGGCTGCCAACGTGAAGAAGCGTCCGGTGGTATTCAGCGGCGAGATACGGGGAGGCAACTGGTATGCAGTGGGAGGAAAGAGCTTTCTTGCCGAACTGTTCCGTGATGCCGGTGCGGATTATTTCTTGAAAGACGATCCCCGTTCGGGAGGTGTCACGCTGGATTTTGAAACCGTATATAGCCAGGCGGAGAGTGCCGATTACTGGCGCATTGTCAACAGCTATGACGGGACGTTCACGTATGATGCCTTGAAGTCCCTCGACCCGCGTTATGCCGACTTCCGTGCGTTCCGTGAGAAGGGAGTGGTATACTGCAACATGCGTGAGAAACCCTTCTACGAAAGTATGCCCATGCAGCCCGAAATTGTATTGGAAGACTTGATACATGCTTTCCATCCCGATTTGTTGCCCGACTATAAACCGACTTACTACGAACTGCTGAAATGATAAAAAGACCCGTACTTCCGTTGATGTTGCTGACACTGGCATCTATCTTTCTTTTTTTCCTGCTGAACCTGCTTTTGGGGTCGGTTCACATTCCTCTGCGCTCCGTGTGGAACATATTGTGGGGAAATACGGATGAATCCGTTATTTGGCAGAATATTATCTGGAAGTCCCGCGTGCCCCAAGCGTTGACGGCATTGGTGGCGGGAGCAGGGCTGTCAGTCAGCGGTCTGCAGATGCAGACGGTGTTCCGCAATCCGCTGGCAGGGCCTTCGGTATTGGGCATCAGTTCAGGTGCCAGCCTGGGTGTGGCTTGTGTGGTATTGCTGTCCGGGGCGATGGGCGGTGTGGCATTGAGCCGTTTGGGGTATATGGGCGAGGTTGCCTTGTCGGTTGCCGCCATTATCGGTGCGCTGGCTGTGATGGCGCTCATTGTCTATGTCTCCCAGAAGGTGAAGGGCAACGTGACGCTGCTGATAATCGGTGTGATGATAGGCTATGTGGCAAGTGCCGTCATCGGCGTATTGAAATATTTCAGTGTGGAGGAAGATATACGTGCATATGTCATTTGGGGATTGGGTAGCTTTGCCCGTGTTTCGGGCGACCAGATGGTGCTGTTTGTCTGCATCATGGCTGTGCTGCTTCCGTTGTCCTTCCTGCTGATAAAGACGATGAATCTGTTGCTGCTGGGCGATGGCTATGCACGCAATCTGGGACTGAACATCAAGCGGGCACGCCTGCTGGTTATCTCATGCTCCGGCGTGCTGGTGGCTATTGTAACGGCCTATTGCGGTCCGATTATGTTTATCGGATTGGCGGTTCCCCATCTGTGCCGTGCCATCTTCCACTCTTCGGACCATCGGGTACTGATGCCTGCCACATTGCTGGTAGGCGCTTCCCTGGCATTGGTCTGCAATCTGATAGCCCGTATGCCCGGCTTCGAGGGAGCTTTGCCGGTCAACTCGGTGACGGCACTGGTAGGTGCGCCGGTAGTGGCTTCTGTACTTTTTAGAAAACGGAAAGGAGAATTGAATGAATAAGGAAACCATACATATAGAGAATCTTTCCATCGGTTACCCCGGTAAGGGGGATGTGAAAGTGGTGGCAGACGGCATTTGCGCCGGAATTAACAGTGGTGAGCTGACTTGCTTGTTGGGAGCTAATGGAGTGGGGAAGTCCACGCTGCTCCGTACGTTGTCCGCCTTCCAGCCAAAACTTGGAGGAAACATATTTATTGAAGGAAAAGAGATTGGGGACTATACCGACAAGCAGCTTTCGCGCGTCATTAGTGTGGTGCTGACGGAGAAGTGCGATATACGCAATATGTCCGTCGTAGAACTGATAGGTCTGGGGCGTAGCCCCTACACCGGTTTCTGGGGAACTCTTTCGAAAGAGGACAAGACTGTGGTGGACAAATCCATCGCCCTGGTAGGCATTCCCCATCTGGCACACCGCATGGTGCATACGCTGAGTGACGGTGAACGGCAGAAGGTGATGATAGCCAAGGCGCTCGCCCAGGAAACTCCCGTCATCTATCTGGATGAACCGACAGCTTTCCTTGATTTTCCCAGTAAAGTAGAGATGATGCAACTGCTTCACCAGCTCAGCCGGCAAACGGACAAGACGATTTTCCTTTCTACTCACGACCTGGAACTGGCCCTGCAGATAGCGGACAAAATATGGCTGATGGATAAGGTGAACGGAGTGACCATCGGTACACCCGAGGACCTTTCGCTGAACGGCAGTCTGAGCAACTTCTTTGCCCGTAAGGGTATTGCCTTCGATTTGGAAACGGGACTGTTCAGGGTAGCCAATGAATATACCTCCCGGATACGTTTGGCGGGTCACGGGCAGAAGTATGCCATGGTGCGCAAGGCGTTCCAAAGAAACGGGATTCTGGCAAACCGGAATGTTGAATCGGAGATCTATATCGAAACCGGAGATTTGAAGGGAGACGGCAGCTTCGTATTCCATCGACCGGGCAAGGAGCCGGTAACGGTGTACTCCATTGAGGAATTGCTGCAAATAGTCTTGTCATTCCATTCCCTATGATGCACCATTCTGCAAAGGATAATTATGTCCACTTAACGACGACTCCGGTCCCCCGGCTGATTACGTCATTGGCTGTGCCGACCATCATCAGCATGCTGGTGACGTCCTTCTACAACATGGCAGATACCTATTTTGTGGGTAAAATAAATACCCAGTCTACGGCTGCCGTAGGTATCGTGTTTTCTGTGATGTCCATTATCCAGGCTGTGGGATTCTTCTTCGGTCATGGTTCGGGGAACTACATCTCCCGTAAGTTGGGGGCGCAGGAAACGGAGAGTGCCGAGAAGATGGCATCCACCGGCTTCTTTTTTGCCTTGTTTATCGGAGCGGCTCTGGCTGTGCTGGGATTGCTGTTCCTTACACCGCTTTCCCTTGCTTTGGGGTCGACGCCTACTATTCTTCCGTATACAGAGCGCTATTTGGGAATCATTCTGCTGGGTACTCCTTTTATGACCGCCTCATTGGTGCTGAATAACCAAATACGTTTTCAAGGTAATGCGGCGTATGCCATGGTGGGGATTGTGAGTGGGGCGGTCATCAACGTGGTGCTCGACCCTATCCTGATTTTTGTATGCGATATGGGCATATCCGGTGCCGCACTTGCCACAGTAGTCAGCCAGATATGTAGTTTCATCCTTTTGCTATATATGGGGCGCAGAGGAGGAAATATACGTATACGTTACAGAAACTTTACGCCTACACTGGCTTTCATCAAGGAAATTATTGGGGGTGGAACTCCGTCACTCACCCGGCAGGGACTGGCAAGCGTGGCAACCATTTTGCTGAACGTGGCGGCCGGTGCATATGGTGACGCAGCTATTGCAGGGATGTCCATTGTGACGCGTATCTCTATGTTTATCAATGCTTTCCTAATTGGTTTCGGGCAAGGCTTCCAACCGGTATGTGGATTCAATTATGGTGCCGGGCTGTATGCCAGAGTGCGCCAAGGATTCTGGTTCTGTGTGAAGGTAGGCTTTTTCTTTTTGCTGGTTTGTGCGGTGGCAGGTATGGGATATGCCGAGGAGATTGTCTCCATCTTCCGCAAGGGAGACCCTGCTGTTGTAGCTACCGGTGCGGCAGCATTGCGCTGGCAGTTCATCACCTATCCGTTGGGTGCATGGATTGTGGTCAGCAACATGATGCTGCAGACTATCCGCAAGCCCGTACGCGCTACGATACTTTCCTCTGCCCGTCAAGGGCTGTTCTTCATCCCCCTCATCTTCATTCTTCCTTATTTCTTAGGACTGAAAGGGGTGGAAATGTGCCAGGCGGCGTCGGACATGCTGACCTTCTTCCTCGCCATTCCATTGACCTGCGGGGTGCTGGCGGAGATGAAGAGGAAGGAGGCGGAACAACTGTAACAGCGGCAATCTTGAAGTTTCTGCGTCCCTATTCAATTTTCACGGGAACTATCGGTTGCCGCTTCACTTTATCGAGGGGAGCTGCATGGTACTCGATGCGCCCGAAGTCTATCTGTCTCAAATCAATGCTTCTGATTGTACTGTTGTACATGGTGCGATAGTAGATGATACCGTTTGTCATATCTGTGGCCGATGTCCATTGGGTGGCACTTGGAATATTGGCAGGAACCTGGCCGAGGGGAAACTCGATGCCTACGGGTATATCAAAGTTATTCAGTATCTGAAAACATTGGAGAACGGTTTCCTGTGCGGTATTCTGTGGTGGTGTAGAAGTCTGGTAGAAAGCGGCACGGATAAAGCGGGAAGGGGGAGTCACATCTCCCGGAATTCCCAAAAAGCCGCTTCCCGAACCGAAAGGGGCTATAGTCACATTGCCCAGCGATTTGCTTTCGGCACTGCCCGGGTAGAGGTTCACATAATTGTTTAAGTTGGTCATCTGCCAGTCAAAGCCGGGGGAGTTTGTCAATACTCCCAGTTTGTTTTCATAGAAACGGGGCTGTCCGTCGATGAACTCCAATACCAGTTGGCGGCCGGTCTTGTCTGCAATCCGCCAATGTACGGTGGAGGCGCGCGGGTCAATGGCTATGACCGTCACATTTTCAATAGCCTCCTTTACCTCGTCCACAGTAGAAAAGCTTCCCAACAGCCATGATACCAATTGTAAATCGGCTATGCTCGACGCTTTTCGTGTGGGGTCGTACTCCTCATATTTGCCATATCCGGGAAAGTAGAACAGCCCGGCGGAGAGCCCGGCTTCATTCAGACCTTCGGCCACGAACTCCTTTTGCTCCACTGCCAGGCCTACGTAGCCATAGCGTGAGGTGAACTCCATGCCGGACAGACTGCCTCCGGGTGTCAGTGATTGTTGCGAATAACCGCGCGGTACGATGACGTACTGGCTGTTCAGCTCACTGCCTCCCCATTCGATGGTGCGAGCTACGACGTGCGCATTGTCTTTGGCCGTCAGGGTGATACCGGTACATGCCTCTGCTGTTTGAGGGGCGAAGGTGAGGGCTGTCATTGCTGCCAGCAGGATAGGAATTCTTTTTGCCATATTATTCAGTTTATATTGTTGAGTATCTGTTTGTATACTAAACAACTCTGTATGGCAAAATGTTCCCTTACCAGAACCGGTACCCCAGCGTGAAGAATGCGGCGAAGTTCTTGGGAAAATATCCTCCTTCTTCCGAATGACCTATCATCTGGTTTATCTGCTCATTGACTTTTACCAGTCCCACTTGTGTCTCTGCACCGATGATGAATCTTCTGTATTCAAAAGTAAGTCCCAGGGCAATACCTGCATCGAAACGGTTGTTACCCATTTTCCCGTCTACCATACTGCCGAAAGTGTCTATCTTGAACTGGTATCCTCCTTGCATACTACTGCTGCTATAATCGTAGGTCTCGCCGGAGGTCTTGCCTGCCACGCCTATGGCCGCATAAGGGCCGACGCTCAGCAAGGCATGATAATCCTTGCCCAGATGGAGGCGGGCCGCTATCATGAGGGGGATTTGCAGATACAGTTCATGCATTTTGGCCTTGCCGATGTGGCTTATCTCGTCTTTACCGCCGATGGACACGAATTCCAATGCGGATTGCAGCACCCAGGTCTTGTTGAGGACATATTCTGTACCGACACCAGCTTTGTAAGCTATTTGGGTGTCACTACTGGAGTGTTTTCCATGAAAATGGGAGGTACCGATTCCAGCTTTTGCATGAAAGGACAGCGGGCTTTGTGCCAGACCGGTCAGTACGGTCATTGCCATACAGACGGTAATGATTATCTTCTTCTTCATGAGTAAATTTTTCCGTTTTCGGTTATGAGTAATACTGTTAGTTCGCTGTTGGGCAGCAAGGGGTCACAGTGCCGGTGACAGAGCTCAATCAGTGCCTTGCCAAACTTTTCCAGCAGCTCTTCGGGAATGATGTCCCAGAGTTCGCGCGCCAGGTTCATCTGTCCGATGGCGGCAAGTGTTTCTTCGCTGCATCCCGTCTGGCGTGCCAGGTCTTGAATGAATTCCTTATTCATGGTCACTTTCTTGCTGTGGGTATCCAGATTGCCTTCGGCCAGTTTCACGGCCTTTCCCATCATCACGCCGAGGGTGACGTGCGGTACTTGCTCTTCGGCTGCTATTTTCAAGGTTTCGCCGATAAAGTTGCCGTAATGCACGAAAGCCTGGGTGGGGAGGTCGGGATAATACGCCTTGATGAAACGTTCGCTCTTTGCGCCGGAGCTGATGACGATACGAGGGTTCCGGGTTGCCTTTGCCACTTCCATGGACTTCCGGATGGAATTGATGAAGGCTTCCGAGGAGAATGGCTTCACGATGCCGGAGGTCCCGATAATGGAAATGCCTCCTTCGATACCGAGGCGGGGATTGAAGGTGCGTTTGGCTATTTCTTCTCCACCGGGGATGGAGATGGTAATGAGAATAGGATTGGGCTGTTTGGCAATATGGAGGCGTTCAAGCCATAGCTTGACGTTCTTCTTTATCATTTCGCGTGGGGTGTCGTTGATGGCAGAGCTACCGAGCTCAAGTCCCAGACCGGGCATGGTGACGACACCTACGCCTTCGCCGCCGCAGACGATGATGTTGTAGTCGTCCTGGGGAGTGTCTTCCGGCAGCGGGTCGTCTATGCGGAAAGGTATGGCTATATTGGCCACAACTTTCATTCCGTTGGTGATGTCCGGGTCGTCGCCGGCATCCTTGATGACGGTAGCGCTTGTCTCGAACATGCCGTCACCGTTTTCCAGAAGGTCGGAGTGGGGAATATGGTGCTGAGGCTCTACGGGAACCTGGATGGTTTCTCCGTTGGGAAGAACTACCGGAAATTCCGTAGGACGCTTTTTGAAGTAGATATTGAATACATCCCAGGTGGCGGCTACGGCGGCAGCGGCGGCACATGTTCCGGTGGTCAGTCCACTACGCAGGGGGAAGAAGTCGGGTAAATGTTTCTCGACTATGCGGCGCAGACCGTACTCGCCGTTTACACAGATAAACTTGCCGGATGTCTCGGGGCGGCGGATGGCAAAGATGCGTATACCCAGTTGCCGGGCAGCTTCCACCTTCTCGCAGAATCCGCCGGATATCCCGCTTTCTTTGAGGAGGATGGCTTCGGGATGAAGCTGTTTCATTAGGACTTGCTCGTCTTCTCCGGGCGTGTAGTAGTAGAGGTTCTTCTCGGAGAAGCCCTGTTCCCGGGCGAGCTTGCGCGAGCTGTCGCGGTCGAGGATGCGGAAGTAACAGCAGGCGTTCTGCCACAAAGGCTTCAGCTTACCTATGGTCTGTACGCCGGTCAGTGCAAGTAAGATGAAAATCTTTTCTTTCTGTATCTTCTCGATGGCATCGTCATAATCCCTGCACCAGATGATGTGTTCCTTGTCGCGTTCCGGGAAGATACGCTCGAAACGGATGACGGGGATATTCGATTCCACGGAGACTTGTTCCAGAGTCTCATGCAGCTGTGTGGCAAAGGGGTGCGCGGCGTCTATCAGCAGCTTTATGTGATGCTGTACACAGAATGTTTCTATTTCTATTGCATCCATCGCGCCTTGCAGGCGGATGCCATTATGCAGAAGCACGTCCTGCTCATCCCCTTTGGTAGAGTAGTAGAAAGTTTTTCCGGCTTCTTCAAGGGTTTGGATGGCTATGCGTCCTTCGGTGGTTCCGCCAAATATTAATATCATGTTTGAATGGTTATGGGTGATTAATCGTTGATTTATTTCCGGTACAGATGCTTGAACTCGTGTGCATAGAGCCGTGACAGACCTTCACGGTTGCCGATGGCTTCGCCTACGACAATCATGGTTGTCAAGGTGAGGTTATTTTCCTTCACTATCCTGGCAAGGTCCTTGAGTTCTCCCCTGAATATTTGTTCGTCTTTCCATGTCAGGTGGTAGCAGACAGCTACGGGGGTAGTTTCCGGATACTCCTGCAACAGCTCTTCCTGCACCTGCTCCGCAATGCCTGCACTGAGGAAGATGCACATGGTACTTTGTGAGCGTGCCATGAGATGTAGCTTTTCGCGTTCGGGCATGGGCGTGCGTCCTTCGCCGCGTGTTAGGATGATGCTTTGCACTTTTTCCGGAATGGTGAACTGCGACTTCAAGGCAGCTGCCGCCGCCTGGAAGGAGGATATGCCGGGGGTGATGTGGTAGCTCATACCGTGCTGGTCAAAGTAGTTCATCTGTTCCTGAATGGCACCATAGATACATGGGTCACCCGTATGCAGGCGTACGATGAATTTTCCCTTGTCATAGAACTTCTTCATCACTTCAAATTGTTCCTCCAAATCCATGGAAGCGGAGCTGAGTACGGTAGCTCCGGCCTTGGCACAGAGAGTCAGCTCCCTGGGAACGAGACTGCCGGCATACAGAATGAGGTCGGCGCGTTCCAGCATTTGGCGTCCGCGTACGGAAACCAGGTCCGGGTCGCCCGGGCCGGCACCCACTATTTCGATGTGGCCCTGGCGCACAGTTCTTATGTCGAGGGCGGCGGCCACGGTATAGTTCTCTCCTTTCTTCTTGGGCACCAGCAGCCGGGAGTTGTTTGCACTCAGCAAGGCGGCGGCTTCGCTGACGCTGGGGGTGCCCATGTGCTTCATGACGGTTTTGCTGGGATGGGGCACCTCTATCTCTGCCAGTTCCTCGGCTGTATAGAAGTAGACCGGGAACTTCTTTTGGAGCGCTTTCACTACCGGTTCGTCACTTTTGGCTTTAATCGTGGAGATGGAGGCGATGCTTTGGGGCATGATGCCGTATTCCTTCAGCGTGTTCATAATCTCTTTCTCCACTTTCCGCACGGGACCTGCCAGCCGGGCAAGGCCGATGCCGAGGTGTACGACACAGGGCACGTAGCATATCATAGGCATTTCCGGGAAGTTGGGGACTTGGGGAGATACGCACAGAATCAGTTTGAAGCGTGAAGGTTTAATGTCCTGCACCCGGTAGAATACTTCTACATGAGGCGGCAGGTGCGCCTCCATCCAGTCCGTGCCTTCATTGCGCACCGTGAGCAGCAGGGCGGTGGGCTTGCCGGAAACGAAGAGGCTGATATGCTCGTTCATGCATACTCTTTTTTTCTCTTCGGGCGTCTTGGCAAGTTCTGCCAACAGGAGGGTGGAGGGCTCGGCGTTGATGACCGGAAACCACCCGAAACGTTGGGGCAGGGTATCGAGTCCCCATAGACCGGTGCAGTCGCTTTGCGTGGTGACTACCGGTTCGGCCCCGAGGATATTCGCTACCTGGTGGGTCAGTTCGTTGGCTCCTCCGATGTGTCCGGAAAGTACGGAGATGGCAAATTTACCGGTACTGTCCACGCAAACCACGGCAGGGTCGGTATATTTGTTCTTCACGCAAGGAGCGATGGTGCGGACACAGATTCCCATGGCGCCAATGAAGACAAAGGCATCATAGCGGTTGAAGTTTTCCGCTGTGAATTTGCCGGCGGATTCTATATGTGTGCATCCCTCTTCGTGCCTGAGGGTGAAGATTTCGGAGTCGGGAAGTTCGTTGAGTAGTGATTGGGCTATGCTCAAACCGGCTTCGGAGATTAGAATAATAGCTGTTTTCATAATGGGTATGTTTAAGAAAGCGTGGCTTTCATAATTTCAATGGGGTTATATTCGTTCAAGGCGATATGGGTGGAAGGGTGGAGCACCATTCCGTTCCGCTCGATTCCTCGGCAGAACGCCTCCTTGCTTTCTGCCGATACGGAGTTGAAGACGATGCAGCCTTCGGGGTGCAGCACTTGTTTCACTTTCTCTATCATTTCCTCCAGATGTCCGCCGTGTCCACCGATGAAGACGGCATCGGGGCGGGCAAAGGGAGTGAGGTCGGTGTGCAGGAAATCTCCGGTTACCGCCGTAATGCCCGGTGCGCCGAAGCGGCGGGAGTTGGTGTCCATCAGCTCTTTTCCTTCGGGGCGTATCTCGAAGGAGATGACGGCGAGATGAGGAAATTGCAGGCGGGCTTCGATGGAGACGGAACCGGTACAGAAACCGATGTCCCAGAAGACGCGGCGGCGGTTCAGTTCCAATGCCTGCAGGGTGAGCAGGCGGATGGGAGCCTTGGTTATCATGCGGGCGCGTCCGTCAAGATGTGCAAACTCTTCATCGGGGATGCCGAAGGGACGGACTGGAAAGTCCGGAGCTTGTACGCTGCCGTGCAGGGAGGTTGTGCGGCATTGCCTGGGATGGCTGACAAGCAGCAGGCAGTTAGGATGTTCGAAGTCGCCGGCAACCGCTTCCTGGGGTGTCATCCGGCGTATGCGTTCCTTTTCGGGATTGCCGAGATGCTCGCTGATGTATAGTGTGTAGTGGGAGTATCCATATTCCAGCATGCGGGCGGCAATGGTGACCGGGGTATGTTCGCGGTCGGTGAGGATGCCTATTTTGGGTGCACGCTCTATGAGGGCACGGTCGAACTCCTGCCACGGGCGTCCTGTCAGGGAGACGGTGCGCATGTCGTCATACGGCATGACGAGGCGGTGTGCCAATGTCTGCAAGGAATTGAAAGCGGGATAGAGCAGAATGTCTGCCTCGGGAAGCTTACGCTTTATGGTATTGGCAAAACCGAAGAATAACGGGTCGCCGGACGCGAATACAATGATGGAGTCGTCCGTAGCCGTCTCTTCGAAGTGGGCAAATATTTCTTCATAACGGGAAAAGACACGGTCCAGCGGCACGGTGATGGAAATCCATTCGGCTCCGGCAGGCAGCAGAGGACCGACAATCTCCTTATGCCGTATGCCACCGGAGAAGACCTTCCCCTTCCGTATCTGTGCCAGTGCTTCCGGTGGAAAGAAGGGGGAACGGTTGTCATCCATTCCTATGATTATAAATCTGTGTTTCATTCAATGAGTAATCTTATGAAAATATCAAGTAATGTAAGGGGGCATAACAAGTAATGTTATCGGTCGTAACAAGTAATGTTATGGAATGTCTCTTTTCACTTACACATCCCTGCCCGGGCGCAACAGCTCCGCATCGTTGTAGCACAACACGGAGTTCACCAGCGTGGCAGCCAGGTTGCTGCCTCCCTTACGTCCTTCTACGATAATCTTGGGTATTTCCGTAAAGGGTTTCACCATGTGTTTGGACTCCTGCACATGCACGAAGCCTACCGGTGCGGCAACAATGCCCGCCGGATGTGCCTTGCCCTTACGTATCAGGTCGCAGAGTTCCATAAGTGCCGTAGGTGCATTGCCGAATACAAAGAATGCATCGGGATGCTCCTCCACAGCCAGGCGGATGCCTGCCTGGGTACGGGTGATGCCTTTCTCTGCAGCCATCGTCGCCGTGCGCGGGTCGCCGAGGTAACATTTCACCTCTATGCCCAGCCGCTGCAAAGCTCCTTTGCGGATACCGCTGGCTGCCATCGTGACGTCTGTGACAATGGTCTTGATTTCGCCTTTCTCGATGGCTTGATACAAGGAAGCCACGGCACCTTCGTCCGTATGCAGCAGATGCTCCATTTCAAAATCGGCGGTGGTATGTATGGCATGGAGTAAAGCCCATTTATGGTCGAGGGGAATATGCTTGTTCTTCAGTTCCTTTTCGATGGTACGGAAACTACGAATCATGATGTCTTGCCCGATGCCCGTGGCTTCGGTATTCGTGTCCCGGTAATAGCCGCGCGGAGTGATGAAGGCTCCGTTCCATTCGTAGGACTGTGAGTTGCCTATCAATACGACTGTAAACATATCCACCTCTTCGGGATTGAAATCTCCCAGCGTGGTGATGTGTACCGCTTGTTCCGGGCGTCCTGCCTGGCGTACATATCCCACGGGTGTTTCCGGTGAGCGTCCTTCCTGCAGAAAGAGTTCTTTCAAGCGGTAAAGCTGCCAGTAGCGTCCTTCACTTTTGGGGTTGTAGACTGCCGTCACGAAGTCGGCGGCAGCGGCTGCGGTGATACGCCTTTCAATACGCTCCCAGGGAGTCATCAGGTCCGAAAGGGAGATGACGCAGAAGTCATGTCCTACGGGAGCTCCCAGCAGTGAGGCTGCCTTTTGGAAAGCGCTGATGCCCGGCAGCGAAACGATTTCCACGTCGCTGTTCCTTTCCCGCTTCATCTCGTAGACAAGCGGCGTCATACCATAAATGCCCGCATCCCCGGAACTGATGACGCAGACCGTCTTTCCCTGCTCTGCCAGCTCGAAAGCCTGCTCGGCACGGGCGCGCTCACGCTTCATGCCGGTATCTATGCATGCTGTTGAGGGGTGGAGATAAGGGGTTACAAATTGGAAATAGTACTTATATCCCACCACTACATCTGATTCTTGCAAAGCGGAAATTACGGCGGGAGTTATATCCGATTCATTGCCCGGTCCGATGCCGGCAACAATTATTTTGGGGTGTTTCATATCCATATGTTCTATTGGCATACAAAGATAGAACTTATATTTGACGAAACCGAAAAAACTCTGTGCTAATCCGCGTAATCTGTGGTGAAACTTTATTGTCTAAACCTGCAAGTGCCGGTATTCGCTCGGAGTATAGCCTACGTTCTTCTTGAACACGCGGTTGAAGTGCTGCGAATACTGGTATCCCAGCTCATAGGCAATCTGGCTGACCGTCTTCCCGCTTCCTATAATCATTTCTTTGGCCAGGTCGATGATTTTGTTCTGGATATATTCCTGCGCCGTCTTTCCGGTTTCCTTCTTCACCAAATCTCCGAAATAGTTGGAGGAGAGGAACACTTTGTCTGCGAAGTATTTCACGGAAGGCAGTCCTTCGGTCTGCGGTTTGTCGCTCTGGAAATAGTCGTCTATCAGTGCTTCAAATTTCATCAGGATGTCTTTGTTGGCTGCCGAGCGGGTGATGAACTGGCGTTCGTAGAAACGCATGCAGTAGTCCAGCAGCAGTTCGATGTTGCGCGCAATCAGCCCCTTGCTGTGCTTGTCGATGGGGCGTTGGATTTCCATCTTAATCTTCTTCAGACAGTCGAGGAAGATTTCTTTCTCGTCTTCGGACAAATGCAGTGCCTCGGTAGAGGAATAGGAAAAGAAGGAATACTGCTTTATTCCTTGTCCCAGCGAGGTGCCTTTTATCAGGTCGGGATGGAACAGCAGGCCAAAGGCGCTGGGCTGCATACCTTCCAGCATGTTGACCTCGGTCACCTGGCCCGGGGCGAAGCTGGTTACCGTGCCTTCCTGGTAATCGTAAAACTGTTTTCCATAGCGTATATCTCCGCATTTGGTGTTTTTGAGGAAAAGGGCGTATACGCCATAGTTCAAGGTGAAATGCCTGGGATATCCGGTGGCTTCGGACAAGTCGACTACGCTGACCAGCGGGTGCAGGGTTTCGAGACCGAACATCTTGTTGTATTGGTCTACTGCATTGAGCTTGATTACTTCTTCCATAAACGTTCCTGTTAGTTTTGTACAAATGTAGAGAATAATCCGGAAAGTACCATATCGCAGGAGGAGGAATCCGTAATATGGTTACAAATGTCCGTAATCTGTGTACATTGAAAAGAGCTACACCCTTTGTCCGGGATGGTGTAGCCATCCGGAGCAAAGGGTGTAGCCTTGGTATGTAAAAGGTGTAGCCCTTTTACGCTCGCTGGTTATCAATCTTTTAGCATGGCTTTGATGTGTTCCATATAGAGCTGGCGGATGGCTTTGTTTTCGCCCAGTCCCTGCATGCGTACATTCACTTGATAGCCTTGCTTTTCAAGTTCCGTCTTCCACACGCCGGCAATGTCTTCCTTGGTATGGTTGCCGCATACCAGTAGCAACGGAACCAATGTCACGCTCTTGGGGCGTGTCTCTTTCAGTTGCAGCAGGGTTGCGTCCAGGGTAGGATATCCTTCAATGGTGCTGACGTGGAAGTTCTTCAGTCCATGGGCTTTCATCATGAAGTCGAGCATGGTGTAAGTAGCCGTGCTGGGTAGCTGGTTGCCGTGCCCCACATAGACAATGTCTTCTTTCTTTTCCGGCTGTTCGGCGGTCAGTATACCGATTACCTTCTCGCAATCTTCGACGGAGTAGAGCAGGGGATTTCCCACTCTTATCTCCTTGAAGAAGGGACGGAGCTTGTCTGCATCCCTGCGGACGGAGGTCATCTCACTGCCTTCTATCAAGGTGGTGCTCTGGACGTAGATGGTCCGGTAGCCTTCAGCGCGAAGTTTCAGCAGTGCATCCGTAGGGCTGTCTTTGTACACACCCTCCTTGGCAAGTCTTTTTCGTACAATCGGCGAGATGTATGCTTCGCGCACTGTAAACTGCGGAAAGGCTTCTTGTGCCTCACGGGTCACGACGTCGAGCGTCAAGGCACGTGTCTGAGGGTCCGAACTGCCATAATGGGTGATGAGCAGAGCAGCCTTCTCCTCTTGTTGTGCGGAGGAGAAGAGGCTGATGCCGAGTAAATAGAGAGTGATGAAAAAATGTTTCATAATTGTTGTTGTTTCTAAATGCGTTATGGAGAGATTATTTTAGTCTGAGTGCCAGGCTGATTACTACCGAACGTCCCGGAGAATACAAGGCGAAGTTCTTGTTCAGCGGGCGGTTGTCCTTCTTGTTGAAGATATTGTCTATGCCGATGCCCGGTTCGATGACAAAGTTGCGGAAGCCGTCGAAGGTATGGCGGGTATTGAGGTTCCAGATGCCGTAACCCGGAGCATTGCCGTCCGCGTCACCCGGATAATAGACTTTGCTTTGCAGACGACCGTTCAGGTTGAGGTTCAAGGTATAGTCGCTCCAGCTGTGTGTATAGTTTCCGGTGATGGTGGCTGTATGGCGTATGCTGCGCTCGATGTTTTGCCATTCGCCTCCTTCGTTCAGACCGCGTCCATAGGCGTAGGTATAGTTTCCGGTCAGGGTGAAGCCCGGGAATAGATTGCCGTTCAAGTTCACTTCAAAGCCTTTGACGGTAGCTTTCTCGAAATTGAAGTAGTTCTTGACACTTAGGTTTTTCGTGGATGAAAGGTCACCGATTTCGGGGAACTCTTCACGCAACTGGTTCTGCTCTGCTTCCGGTAGGTCATCGAATTTAGTGGATTTGGAAGTTACCATGTTCTTTACATAGTTCAGGTAACCGGTGACGGAAGCACTGAAACGGTTGGTGCGGTATTCCATGTTGATGGAGTAATAGTTGCTGTGTTCGGGGTCGAGGTTCTCGTCACCCAATGAGATGGTGGCCCGTGTACCCATTGTCTTCTTGAACATGTGGTAGTAGAGCTCGTCAATTCCCGGAGCGCGGAATCCGGCAGCATAGGTGGCACGTACATTGAAGTTGCCTATGTTGTACATGGTTGCCACTTTGGGGGTGAAGCGTCCGCCCGTCTGTTCGTGATGGTCGTAGCGTACACCCACAACACCGGTCAGATGGTTCCATAGCTTCACTTCATGCTGGCCGTAGGCTGATGTCGTATAGACACTTTTGTCCAAATCGGAGTCGGGACGGCGAAGCACTTCACGGCGATAGTCCACACCGAACACCGTAGTGCTGTTGGTTGTAAAACCGAAGATGCCTTTCAACTCGGCATCATGGAATTTCTGAAGCTTGGTAAGCGCATACTGTCCGGGCAGGTATCCGCTGTTTTCTATCAGGTATTTGTAGCGTGATGCGTAATTGTTTCCTGAATAGTCGAACTGGATAACGTTGCGTTTACTCAGTTTGTATTTGACGCCTGCCCCCCAGTTGTAACCTTCGTAGGCAGTGTTGTACTTGCTTCCGCCGGTGATATCTTCGCGTTCTACCGGACGTTCGAGTCCGCGGTTATAGTATCCGCCGTTGGCATAGAAGGAAAGCCGGTCCGTAGCATCATAGGTAAACTTCTGCGATAAGTTATTCGAGCTGTAGCCCAGGGAGAGCGGGGCAATTGTTTCGATGATGTCTTCCCCGTCTTCTGTCAGACGGCTGTTTTGCCAACCGTCGGAGTGGTCGTATTTATAGGAAGTATAGGACCCTATTTTTCCTTGGGCGATGTCCAGATTCAAGCCTTGGGAGAATTGATTCTTTCTCGTATAGCTGCTATTGCTGCTGAAGGCTACCACATCTTTAGGCTCGTTGGTAATGATATTGATTACACCGCCGATGGCATCCGAACCATAAAGGGAAGAAGCGGCTCCGTTCAGCACCTCGATGCGCTTGACGCGGGTCATGTCTATTTGGTTGAGGTCGATGTTACCGGTGATGTCTCCCGTAACCTTGCGTCCGTTCACCAATATCAGCACGTGTTTGTTGGAGAGTCCGTTCATCATCAGATAGGAACCCATCGCGTTCGGACGGAAGGAGAGCGAGGGCACCATCATGGTCAAGGCCTGCTGGAAGTCAGTGATACCGGCACGCTTTATTTCGTTGGCAGTGATAACCGATACCGGAGACGGGGTGTTCTTCAGTCGCTGATGTGTACCTGTACCCGTTACTACCACCGGGTTCAACTCGTGAGTTTTCTTGGTCATGTCGTCGCTGTCACCTTTTTCGGCTTGTGCATAGGCACCGGTAGCGATGATTCCTCCCATAAGGAGAGCTGTGAGAAGTCTTTTCTTTATCATATATTGTTTTATTTTATATAACGCTGCAAATGTACATACCATTATCGGAGGGTGAAATACTTAATAGTTGTTATACTGCGATGGCCAAATAGCTATTAATAGGTACTGTATTCCCTTATTCCGGCACATAGATAATCTCTCCATTTTCAAGCTGATAGGCAACTCCCACTTTCTTTCCTCTTTTACCGGAGGTCTTTTGGTCTTCGCTGGGAGTGTATTTCTTGATTTCCTGCCCTTCTTTGGTAATGATTTCCATATTTTCCTTTCCGGGATTCTTCACCATGGTGAAGTCTTCTTTAGAAAACATCTCCGTCATATTGAAGCGGGAGACGAGAGCCACCATCAAGGCTACGGCAAAGACCATCGCTACGTCAAAAAGATTGGCTACCGTACCCATGGGGTCGGAGTCCGAATCGCTGTGCAGTAATCTGTTTCTCTTACTCTTCATAGTTTTCGTATCGTTAGTCCGTTATTCCTTTTCGGCCGTTTGGCGGCTTATCACTTTGTACAGATATTCCAAGTCGTTCATTTCGCGGGCATACCAGCGTTGTTTCACTTGCAGGGTAATGACGCCGACAGCAGCAATGACCAGCCCTACCACTGTAGTGGCAAAAGCCACCTGCATATTGTAGGCCATGGAGGAGATGTCTCCTTGTGCCAGCCCCACCAGTGCGGGACCCATCGGGATGAGGGTACCCATCAGTCCCAACATGGGACCCAGTTTGATGAATGTACGCGAACGTCCCAACTCCTTCTCGGCTTCCATTTCATAGTTGGCAAGCAGGTGTTCGCAGTAGGCAGCGTCGTCCCGGTGTGCGGACAATTTGGACAAGTTGCGGAGGAGAGGGGAGTTGCCTGCCGATGGGAGTTGCTGCAGCAGTCCGTCTATATTCTCTGGGGTGATGTTCTCCAGTGTTTCAGTGAATTGCTTCTGTAATTTCATCCGCTGGTAGAACTCACCGAAGAAACCTCCCGCAAGGATAATGGCACGTAGAAAGAATAGCAGCAGCAGGACTACGACGGGAACCAGCAGCCCGTTTGAAATCCAGAACAGTGTGTTTGAGATTGTTTCCATATATCTTTTTAGTTTTTAATTCTTTAATTTATTTCAATAGCCCGTAGCAATGATGCTCAATATGACAATGAAAATATTAACAATGAACAGTACTTCCAAGCGCAGTGGTTTATCACCGATAGCATGCCGCAGCAGAAGGCTCCCAGCACAAACTGCAAGGAAAGTAACGCCGGCTGCTATCCATGAGAGACTGCCGAAATCTATTCCGGGAAAAGTGAAAAGCAGCAGTGCCAGGACATAGCATATTACTCCGCCTATCAGTATGCCGGGATATAGCTTCAGGAAGAGGGTGACTGCTTGTTTGAATGCCGTGTTGCGGGTACGCATTTCTGCGAAACAGTCGAAACAGAAAGTTATCATTACGGCGGCTTCCAGGGTGACACATACCGACAAGTTTAACATCTGTGGACGGGAGGCAAAAAAAGATGCCACCACGGTCTTGGACTGTTCCGTCATCCATGGAGTCACCAGCCACGCAAAAAAGGCACAGCCTGCGGCAACCGTCCACATTCCCCAGCGTGGATAGAACCCCACCTTTAATAGAAAATTGAGGGCGATGAATAGGGCTAACAGATGAATGACGTATTCCATAATACTCTGTTTCTATTTATTCTTTTTTTCTTTTCTTCAACAGTACGACCAGTCCGATGAAGGTGATGACGACAAGACTGCCTGCAATCACTCCGTTCACCCTGTTCTTACGTACCGTTTGTTCGGAAGTCAGTTTGTGTTCTTTCAGTACGACATCCTTGCCATCGGTTGCGGATGCTTCGTGTACCTCCTTCATGTTCTGGGTATAGGTCTGCTTCTCGCTATTATCCAACTGGTCGGCAACGAACGACTGTAGCTTGTCATTGTCGCAAACGAATTCGGTACAAGCGGCACCTTTTTCGCGTGTGATTTGTGCATGCAGGGAAGCAGTGGTTTTCAGTTGTTCATCAGATGCTTTCCAGTAACCTTTGCGGGCGCTTTCCAGCATGACGGCTGTCATAGCCTGGAATGCGGCGGGATTGACGCGGAGGAAGTACTCGTGAATGCCCAGCTTATTCTCATCCTTTATATACATTCTATACAAGTCATTGAACAGTTCTTTGTCCATGGCCGACGGACGCATGACGTGCCAGCCGAAGATGTTGCGGAAGATTTCGCCGAACATCTGCGCCGAACCTTCCCCGCCTTTCATCCGCTCTTGTATAAAGGTAGGGTTCAAGATGGTGGAACGTGTCTCTACGGCAATGGCCTCTTTGGCATCCTGCATGCGGCGGTTGGTCCGGTTGCGGTAGTCTGCCATATAGGCATCCGGTTCCTTGCCGGTCACGGTTTTGACGGTGAGCGAGAGTCCACCCGTAAATTCATATACATGATCCAGGGAGATGGGCCCCCATGTGTTACTTTGACGGGGCTGGATGACAACATCCGTTTCGGACAGTGCCGAGGCAAACAAACCTTCCTGGACGTCTCCCCAATTTCCGTCGTCCCCATAAGAGGCACCCATATTGTTGAGGTATCCTTCGGCTATCTCCTTTTCGCTTTCCCACGAGCCGCTGTGCTCGGTATAGGCCATCATACCGGTACTGTATCCGCTGTTGATCGGTCCGAATACACGCATCACAGACATTTCACGGGCACGTTTGGGGGAAGCCCCTTTTTCTACCAGTAATTTTTCCTGCAACAGTGTACCCGATGCCACATAGTTGGGATAGGTCTCATCTCCGGCTTCCGATGCCAGACGTATAGCATCGGTCAGTAACTTCAAGCGGGAACCGGCTATGTCGCGTAGCTGTCCGGACACTTGTACCAGCACATTGATGCGCGGACGCCCCAGTTCTTCACTGGGCACCAGTTTCAGGTCAACCACTCTGCCTTGGGCGTCGCGTACGGGTTCTACTCCCAGCATCCAGAATACCTGGGCCAGCGTAGCTCCTTCCGTATTGATGAATTCGCCTGCCCAGAAGGTATAGCTTACTTTCCGAGGATATTCGCCGTGCTTGCTGATGTACTGTTTTAAAGTCGCTTCTGCCAATCGCTTTCCATCTTCCCAAGCCCTTGGGTTGGGAGTATTCTCGGCGTTGATGCTGTACATGTTGCGTCCGGTGGGCAGAACGTTCGGGTTCAGTACGGGGTCACCTCCCGGCGCAGGGAATACGGTTCCTCCGCTGAGTGCACGCACCATGGCATTCTGTTCGTTGACGGGGGAGGCAAGCAACTGTTCGCGATAGAGTAGGGCGGGGCGAAGCTCCGGTGCTACAGATGCAGTATCCTTGGGCAGATTCTGGAGTAAGGCGGTCAGTCTTTTCCTGGCGGCAGGCAAGTAGTGGTGGGCTATATAGGTGAAGTCTTGTAACTGCTCTGTGGTGATTTTGCCTTTATCGCGGTCCTTGCGGGCCGTTTCGTATGCCAGCGGGTCGGCAGCGACGGCGAGAGTGGTAGTCAGCAGGTCGCGGTCAGAATAAGGCTCGTTCATGGTGTAGTACGCACCCAGTATCTTTTCGTTGGCTATCTCTTCGGTGAAGGCATCCAGACGTTCCAACTCCTTGGTTGTGTAGGGGTCACTGGAGATGGAGTCGAGGTTGAGGTCGCGATGCAGTCCCAGACGCATGGCTTCTTTTTTGATACTTATTCCTAGGGTTCGGTGTTTTTCGGTACCTTCGTCCAGCACTTTGTGAATATCTTCGAGCAAGGCCAAATAGCGTTGGCGCATACCGCTCTCCACGTAGGGTGGAGTGAGATGGGTGACCAGTACGGCATGTGTCCGGCGTTTGGCAATGATACCCTCGCCTACGTTTCCGGTGGTATAGAAATAGAAGTGGGGGAGGTTACCAATCAGTACATCCGACCAGTCGGCCTGCGACTGTGCCACATTCTTTCCGGGCGTGTATTCCAAGTTGCCGTGGGTGCCGAAGTGAATCACTGCATCTGCCTTGAATCCTTTTTGCATATACAGATAAGGAGCCAGGTAGCTGTGGGGCGGCGCTACCGGCATTCCATGCACCAGTTTGAACTCATCATCTCCCAATGCCGGGCGGGGCTGGGGGAAGAGTAGGATATTGCCGAATTGCAGGCAGGTAATGGCAATACTGTCCTCTGTTACCAGCAGATTGCCGGGCGCATCTCCATATCTGTCTGTCACTTCCTGATATTTCTCGGGAAGGAGTACTTCGTGTGCCCATTGTTCGTATTGCTCGGTAGAAAGCCATATCGGGTGTGCCGTTTTCAAAAACTGTTCTTGTGCTCCTTTGGCATACGAACCCATGACGGCACCGTCACGATGTATCCGCTTGCCGAACTCCTCTACAGTAGCAGGCAGTCCACTGACGTCGTACCCTTCCGAACGCAGGCGTTTCAAGAAGTTATAGAGTGAAGGAATCACTTCCATACCGCTTGCCAGCAGGGCGTCTTTTCCCGGAGTCTTGAAGTAACAGATAGCAACGCGCTTTTCTTTGTTGGACATGTCTCTCAAGGACATGTACTTGGTAATATGGTCCACTACGGCATCTATCCGTTCATTTTCAGCGGTGTACAGATAGTATCCTTGTTTGTTTTCGTTTTGGGTAGCGATGCAGAGGGGTAGCATGCCTCCATCTATCTCAGGCACCACTACACGGGCGGTCAGTGTGCCACCGCTGACGGGGGTATCCGGGTCCAGCCATTCCTCGTGGGGCTGAATCAGCGGGAAGGGCATGAATAAAGGAATGTTTTCCTGGTGCAGCCAGTTGATGAGTGAGTCATTGCCCAGCCGTCCCATAGGCAGGTAGACTACTGCATCGGGATGGAGGGTACGTATCATATCGGCACGCGGTTGACCTCCGGCTGTGAAAGGATAGACATTGAAGCCTGCTTGTGTCAAGCACGTGATGAGGGAATCTACGTGGGCACGGTTTCCTTCCATCGGAAAGTTGAGTCCGGAAATCAGGGCAAGGTTGCGTCCGTCCTCATGGTAGAGATTTTTTTCTTTCAGATAGGCAGTCACCTCTTGCGGAGTACTGAAGTAGCGGCCGTATTCGCGGTGGTAGAACATGTTCTCCAGCAATGGGATGGGAGGCTCGTAATCCTGGTGTCCCCACCGGTGGGGAGTGGCGATGTGGCGCAGGTAGAGTAAGGCATTCCGGTAGTTGTGCTTGTTGCCGTTCTTGAGATACTCCCGTAGCGTATGCTGTTGTTCATTGGTAACATTGTGATTGAGGGAGAGGGTGAAATTTCGTAACGTATTCGTAAAGACTGGTACTCCGCTGGCACCCACCCGTTCCACTTCGGCAATCTGGCCGTCGTCAAGGTATAGCCCTCTGCTGTACATCACGATGGCATCATAGCCGGAAAGGTCCTTCACCTCTTCTTTTTTTATGCAGGTGACTTCTATCCGGGCGCAGTCATTGTTCAGGGCAATGTCGGCAGCTTGTGCCAGGGTTGCGTTGATAATAAGTATACGTGTAGGAGCAAACCAGTACTGATAGGCCGCAAAGCTACAGACAATCAATAGGGCTATGCTGCTGAGGAATATTCCAAGTCTTTTCTTATTCATACAAGTTTATTCTCGTTAATAGTGTTTTTGTCTTTTATGACATTTTCTTCTTATATAATTCACACTTAACGCCACACCCGTGATGCAAACGGCTGTACCTCCAAGCAGCAATACCCAAAGCACAGTCTTGCGCAGGGTGGCATTGGAGTTCAGACCGGGCAGACGCATGCGGTGCAGGGCTGTATAGCTCCAGTATTTCCAGCGGGAGGAAGTATCTGTATGGCGGATGCTTCCCGTTTCCGGGTGAATGTAATAGACACTCCGGTCCGGGTCGTCCACCACTATCTTCCAGACGGGAAGCTGGGGACGTCCGCGATACATATTGCTCATGTCGCGATAGTAGGTCTCGAAATGTTCGAGCAGGGAGATGCGTATGCCGGGGATATGTTGTGAAGAATCACGCTGGGAGGCATAAATGCTTTCCACGCCTTTCAGGATTTCTTCTTCGGAGAGTTGCAACGGACGCGGCAGGCTGTCGGCGGCATCGATGTAATACTCGTTTTTGCTATCCTTTACGATGTAGTAGGGATGTTCGCGGAAATTGCGCCACTCTATCTGCAAAGCTTGGGGATAGGCGGCTATGACACGGCGGTAGTCCAAGGGATAGTTTTCCGGGCGTGGGCCACGGGCATGGAGTATGCGCGTAGGGCTGCCTTTCTTCAATGCCGGTTTATGAATCCATTCTGGGATATCTGCCAGAGACATCATACCACTGAAAGTAAAGGTCAGTACAAAAATGCCGAAAAGAATTCCGCTGACGTAATGCCAGTGATACCATCTTTTACGGTAAGGGGAGAATTTGGAGTGACGGTTACGGTGTGTTTTGCGCCATACATCTACAGTTACCCAGATGCCGGCAATGACCATGAGACAACCCAAGGCGGAGAGCCAGATGACAGTTTTGGTCCAAAGGACGGTATCCTGCCGCAACCAGGTGAAGTATACCCAGTGGGGAATGGCACCCAGCCATGCCCAGAAGCGTTCGCTTCTGTAGGAGAACTGCAAGGCCTCACCGTTTTGTGAACTCAGATAGAGTTGTGTACCGGCTTCGTCGGCAAAGTATATTTTATAAATGGGCATTTCCTTTTTCAGTTCAGCGAAGGGAATCCATTGGTCCAGAGAGTGGAGGGTGTCGATACGGGTAATGGGAGAAGAACACCACAAAGCTGCTGTCCGGTGCAGGTGCTCACTGTCCAGAGGTGGTCGTGAGATGGCGGAATCAGCAAGGAAATGGAACGTACCTTTTGTGGTGCTAAAGCTGAACTCGGGGTGTCCGGCATTGAGGTTTAGCATCGTGGACCTGACCTTTACGCCATGAGGCAGACGGGCCGTGACGGAGGAGATGTCCGGAAGTGAATCTCCGTTTTGGGAGAGCATTTCCAGCTTTTGCATTTTCTCTTTGGCGCTGACACGGGGAAAGCGGTGGTACATCATCACGAAGGCGGAGAGGAACCACATAAGAAATAGGATACAGAGCAAAGTGCCCAGTATCCTATGAATAGAGTACATCAGTTTGGTGATAACATTCATTGTCGTTTGCGTTTTTCCTGCAAAAGTACAAGATGATTCAAGAACACTAAATACCCACTAATGGGTATATTATTCAGTGTCTTTTCCGGCAGCGTAGGCCGCCTTCTTCGTCATGATGTCCAGCATGCGGTGCTTCAGTCCGAAACGGATATGGTCAATGAATATTTCTTGAATCTCCGGAACTTGTCCCAGCCCTTCCAGCTGTGTACTGACGATGAAGTCTTCTTTCTCGAGCCTCTCCTTCCACTCTCCGGCAATGTCGTTCTTGGCATGGTCTCCGGCAACAAACATGAAAGGTACGAGGGTTACGCGTTTGGCTTTCCCGGCTTTCAGTTGTGCCAGCATGGTGTCAAAGGTAGGATAACCTTCGATGGTGCCCACATGGAAATTGGTCAGTCCGCCTGCTTTCAGCATATAATCCATTTGGCTGTAGATGGCGGTACTGGGGGTATAGGTACCGTGACCCACAAGGACGAAGTGTTCTTTGGAAACTTTCTTGCCTTGTGCCGGGGCGTTGTAGCGGTTGCCCAGAATACTTGCCACTTTCTCTGCATCTTCGACAGAGTAGAGAAGGGGAGTACCTACACGTATTTCCTTGAAGAAAGGCAGTGCGCTTTCCACATCCCGGCGGAGTGATTCCATTTCCACTCCGTCAATGATGTTGGTGCTCTGTACGATGAGGTGTGTGTAACCTTCGCTGCGCAGTTTCAGCATGGCATCCAGTGGGGTCAGCTTCGTGATGCCGCGCTCTTTCAAGCGGCGGATAATGATGCGCGACGTATAGGCTTCCAGGAACTTCAACTCCGGGAAGGCGGCTTGTGCCTTGGCGTTGATGGCATCAATGGTGAGGGCACGGGTATCGTCATGCGTAGTGCCGAAGTGCACCATGAGCAGGGCAGCTTTGTCACCGGGTTTCATACTTGCAAGCATATCGCTGTGCTCGTAATTGCCTCCCCCGTGCGCATGGCAGAGGAGGGAGGTACTTAGTAAAAATAATAAAGAAAGAATCTTGTTCATAGATTATTTGTCGTTTTCAACCACTCTAAGCATATCGAAATAATAACCTTCGGCAATTTCCGCGCCTTTTTCTACTTTACCGGTTGCTATGTCATAGATGTAGATACAAGGATTGGCTTTTTCTGTATTTACGCCGATGTATGCCTTACCGTCTACAATAGCGGTGCGTTGTGCAAATCGTCCGCCACTGTAAGGTATTTCTTGTCCGTTATAACTCAAGCGTTCTCTTGTCCCGGTATTGATGTTGATAATAGAGTAATAGTGGCTGTAACTGTCAATGGCAGTACCGGCTGCATCATTACGTGCATACACGAGGGCTTTACCGTTACCCAGGTTTTGGATGGTGAGCAGTTTACCGTCGGCGTTGGGATATCCCTCATAGCTTGCATCGAAGTCTGTTTCACCTTTCTTGATACGGAGCAGATGGCCTTGTTCCATGTCATTGGCATCGGTGAATGCAGCCAAGTAGAGGTTACCGTCTGCATCATACATCACGCAACTTTGCATCAGTTCTCCGTAAGCGCTTCCCGCCATTTCTCCGGCAAGGGTATTGACCTTGTTACTTTCCACTTTCATGTCCGAGGGATTGATAACTGCTGTCAGGAAGTTTGAGGTTGCTTTTCCACCTCTGCCTGTTTTATCCTTACCAAAGTAGAAGTAATATAATTTACCGGATTTTTCGTTGTAGGTCAGGATACCGGAAGCTGTGAATACTTTTGCTCCTTCTGGCAAAGGAAGGTCCAGCGTTCCTTCGGCAAGGATACGCATGTCATCGGCATTCAGCTTGGTCCAGATAACTTTGTCTGCATCACCATTGGCTGCCATGATAAGCAGGGTATGGTCATCCAGCCAGGCATGTGTGTAGCCGCGTACTTTGAAGGTATTCTGTACAAATGTTTGTTCTTGGACTATTTTGATGGAATTACCGGTTACCTGCAATTTCGTGAATCGGTCGTTTGAGTTAGGCTCTTGATAATAGTATTTCCCTTTGACAATGGCTTCCATGGAATAAGTGTTATTTTCACTTCTGAACTCAACACCGTCATTCTTTATGTCAATAACTTCCATATCTGCTGTAAGGCTGTTTACACTTTTTACAATGGTACCGTCACCCTGGTTCATACCACCGTGTTTGCCGATAGTCATAAAAATATCAAAGTGATAATCGGAAAGTTCCGGTTGCGGGTCTGGATCCGGGGTGGGGGCTGGATCGTTGTTGTCGGAACATGCACTGAATGATAAGGTCATGGCTATGGCCATAAGGATACCGGATAAAAGATTTAGTCGTTTCATTTTAAATAAAATTAGTTAGTTGATGAATAATCTGAATTTGGCGAAGAATGCTCGTCCGGGCTTTTGCAGTTTATAGTTGTCATAGGCCAATTTGTCGAGTAGGTTCGAGCATTCCAGCGAAATATTGTATCGTCCTCGTTTCCATGAATAGGTGATGTCGGCATTGCAAATGTGCTGTGCCGGGACGCGTGCCTTGCTTTCGCGAGAGCCGTAGGCCTCCCATGTCAGGAAGAACCAGTGCACCCACTGATAACTGCATCCCAGCCGTAATTTGCTTTCGGGCAGAACCACATTGTGGAAAAGATAGCTTGCTTCTGCACTTCCGAAAAGCCAGGGGCGGTTGGGTACCCGGTTGTTGTAGGTTGCAGAAGGTTTTCCGTCAGTCTTGTATCTGTTCTGGTCGCGTGCCTCTTGAAAACTGACATTGGTGGCAAGCTGTAACTTGCTTTGCCAGTCGTAACGTACTTCTCCTTCTATGCCCTTGATATGTACAGCCGGAACATTCTCATATTGCATCATACCTTCTTTGGTTTCTACGGTGGCTTGGATATAGTCGTCCACATAGCGTAGGAAACCGTTTGCTTCATAATAAAGTGTATGGCCGGGGGCGGGATGCCATGTGCCGAAGATGCCCAGATTGACGTTGTCACTGCTTTCAGGTTTCAAGGCTACATTAGCATATATGGTGGTACCGTTTCCTAATAATTCGCGGGCAAGGGGCAGCCGGACGCTGTGCTCATAGGAAATTTTAATGGATAAAGGTTCTATGGCTGTGTAGCGTGAACCGATACCGTAGCCCCAATACTTTTTGGTTATCGTCCCTTTTACATCCTTCGACCCGGTGATGCTGGATAAATCCGTTTGCCGGATATTCAGATGGTTGATGTAGTTTTTTACAAAAAAGGTATTGCTCATTTTTTCTTCGAGAAGGGATTGATTGTAGGAGAAGCCTGTCACATGTTTTGCCAGAATATCATTGGAGGCTTCAAAATCAGTATCCGCTTCATCATAGCGGTCATTGCCGATGCGGCTTAATAGATAGTTTAGGTTGAGGGAGTGATGGTTGTCCAACCGATAGTCCAAATTGGCGCGGCCAATGGTCAGGGGACGTTTGTAATGGCGCATTGAACGGCCCCGTCCTGTGATTTCGTTACGTGAGCTTACGATATAATCTCCGTTCCAGTCATACTTACGGTAGGCTGTATCTGTGGTCAATGAATGGTCCCAAGTGTGCGAGAGTGCGGCATTCAGCTGCATGTTCTTCCAAATGAAATTATGCTTTTGATAGCGGGCTGAAATGTTCCATGCATCGGAGCCTCTTTCTGCCATTCCATATACCTTACTCTGTACAGAGCCTGTCTGCAACTCCTTGTCTACTTTGGAGTAAGAGGCGGAAACAAAAAAAGCATCTGCCCAGGACTTATTGGCAAAGCCGATTTCCATTTGTCCGAACAGTGAAAAATAGTCATCATGGAAGCGTCTACGGTCAGTCAGAATGTATTTGCGGCTGTCTTCATCCCAGACTTCGACATCTCTCATCATATAATCGTTTTTGGAGTAATTGACCCCAAAGGTGGGTTTAATGATCAGTCCGGTTCGAGGCTCTACAAACTGGGCATTCAAGTCTGCCTTGTGAGTATGGAAGGAACCGATACCGTAGGAGACATCCAGATAATTCTTCTTCTCTTGTTTTGTAATGATATTGATGGCGCCTCCCAATGCATCTGTACCCAGACTGGCAGGTACTACTCCTTTATAAATTTCAATCCGGTCGATGATATTGACCGGCAGATTTGCCAATGAAACGCCGCTGCCTTTTGTGTCCAATGGTATTCCGTCTAAGAAATAACGTATGGAATTACCAGACATTCCGTTGATGGAGAGGTCGAAGTCCGAGCCAACTCCGCCTTCCTCTCTCACCTTGATGCCCGTTGTACGGTTCACCAGGTCGTTGAGGTTATTCAGTGAGTTTACTATCGGCTTGATGTCGAGTGCATTGACTGCAAAGGCTCCTTCCTTCACTTTCTGCGTTTGGGTCTTTCCGTATACTTCGACAGAGTTCAATGCTACGGAGCTTTCCTGCAATGTAAAGTTCTGTTTTTTATCCTGCCGGATGTCGAGGGATTGTTTCACGGTTTGGTAGCCCAGGAAGGAGACGACGAAGGTATGTTTACCCGGAGCGACTTGCAGTGAATACTTCCCCCGGTCATCCGTATAGGTGCCGGAGGTGGTGTTTTCCACAGCGATGGTGGCTTGGGCTATCGGTGTCCCGTGCTGGTCTATGACTTTTCCGGATAAGGTGACCTTATTCTGTGCCATACTACCTGCAGGAAGCAGGCAAATAAATGTAAATAGCAGTCCTGTGATGAATCTCATTTCAGTTCCTTATAAGCGTTCGTAACTTGCCCTCAAGGAAAAAAATGAACAAAGAGAAAGATTCCTTTATATGGATAAAGAATGCCCCGACTCAATGTTTTGTTGCTTTATTCCCCGAAAGCACTAAAACTATGTTGTCTTGGCAGGTCTTCTGACTTATCCCTCTTTGAATGCCTTCCCATCCGCCGGGCGGACAGTGGCTTGTAGAATATTCAAAGATTTTGGAAGGACTTACAGCAGCGGGTCTGTTCAGGATTTGCACCTGATTCCCTTTTTCATCACTCATCTCCAACAGAACCGGGAGAGGTGAAACCAAAACTGGGACAAAGATAACAAAAACTATTAGGTTTGCGAATACTCCTGATAATTTTTGTTATCTTTGCCCGCGAATTGGTTCCGGATGCATGTTTCCATCATCTGGATTAAAAGGGAATCGGGTGTAAATCCCGAACAGTCCCGCTGCTGTGAAGCTCCGTTTATATCATGAAAAACACTCTTGCCACTGATATGCATTGAAATATCGGGAAGGCTTCAGGATTAGGAGTCAGTCAGAAGACCTGCCATTCATTAAAGGCTGCCTTTGCTCGTGGGTTAGGAAGACAGTACGAAGATATTAGTTGAACATTTAAACAAGAAATGGAATGCCTTTGTTAAAGGTATGTCCGCATTGTGGTGTGACTATATATATCCTTTATATATTAAAGAAAAAGTAAAATGATTAAGAAAGTATTGATTGCCAACAGAGGTGAGATTGCCTTGCGCGTCATGCGTTCGTGCCGGGAGATGGGACTGCTTACGGTTGCGGTCTTCTCCGATGCCGACCGTACTTCTCATCATGTGGCATATGCCGATGAGGCTTATCCGATAGGACCGGCCGTGGCAAAAGAGAGTTATCTGAATATTGAGAAAGTGATTGCCACGGCAAAGCGATGCGGTGCCGATGCCATCCATCCGGGTTACGGCTTTTTGTCGGAGAACTCGGAGTTTGCACGCCGTTGCAAGGAGGAAGGGATTATCTTTATCGGTCCCGCCGCCGAGACGATGGAGGCGATGGGCGACAAGATAGCTGCCCGCAAGCGAATGATTGCGGCAGGCGTACCCGTGGTTCCCGGAACGGAACAACCTTTGCAGAGTGCCGAAGAAGCCGTGCGCATCTGCAACGAGATAGGTTATCCCGTGATGCTGAAGGCGTCTATGGGTGGCGGTGGTAAAGGTATGCGCCTTATCCATAACGAGAGCGAAGTGGTGGAAGCCTACAACACGGCACGCTCCGAGTCCATGTCCTCCTTTGGAGACGACACAGTCTATCTGGAAAAGTTCGTGGAAGAACCCCACCACATCGAGTTCCAGATATTGGGTGACAACCACGGCAACGTTATCCACCTTTTCGACCGCGAATGCTCCGTGCAACGCCGCAACCAGAAGGTGGTAGAAGAAAGCCCGTCACCCTTCCTTACGCTGGAATTGCGCCGGGAAATGGGAGAGAAGGCGGTTGCCGCAGCAAAGGCAGTGAACTACTCCGGTGCAGGTACCATCGAGTTTCTGGTAGACAAGAACCGTCGGTTCTACTTCCTCGAAATGAATACGCGCTTGCAAGTAGAGCACCCCATCACGGAAGAAGTGGTAGGCGTGGACCTGGTGAAAGAGCAAATCCGCATTGCTAACGACGAGGTGCTGCACCTCAAGCAGGAGGAACTGTTCCAGCGCGGCCATGCTATAGAGTGCCGCATCTGTGCCGAAGATACGGAAAACAACTTCATGCCGTCTCCCGGTGTCATCAAGCAACTGACGGAGCCGAACGGAATCGGTGTGCGTATAGACAGCTATGTGTACGACGGCTATGAGATTCCCATCTACTACGACCCTATGATAGGTAAGCTCATCGTATGGGCAACCACCCGCCAGTATGCCATCGAGCGTATGCGCCGTGTGCTCTACGAGTACAAGATTACGGGCGTAAAGACCAACCTTGCCTATCTGAAGCGCATCATGCACGTGCCCGACTTTGTGAAGGGAGAGTACAACACCCTCTTTATCGAGAAGAACGCCCGCATGCTGGTACGCACCAATACCACCAACGAAGAGTTGGAGAACATTGCCATGATAGCCGCCTATATGGACTATCTGGTTAATCTGGAGGAGAATGTTTCGGCACAGCTACCCGATGCCCGCCCCATTAGCCGTTGGAGGGAATTCGGATTGCAGAAGGGAGTGCTCAGGATTTAAGGAATGGATAATTGATAATGGAGAATTAATAATGGAAATACATATAGGAGACCGTATCGCAGACATTACCCTGGTGGGTAAGGAAGGGAATAAGGTACAACTTACCATTGACGGAAAGCCCTACGAAGTGGACATTGTGATGGCAGAGAACGGAAGTTGCTCCATCCTGCACAACGGAAACTCGTTCAACGCAGGCCTTGTGCGCGGCGAGGGCGGCAAGAGTTATGACATCAGCATGCTCCAGCGTTCCTTTCATGTGGACATCGTGGACACGCAAGCCAAGTATCTGCACATGAAGAAAGGAGCCGACGAGAAGCAGGGCGACAAGATTTTGGCTCCGATGCCGGGCAAGGTGGTAAGCATCCCCGTCAAGGTGGGCGACCGACTGGCTGCCGGCGACATTGCCGTGGTGCTGGAAGCCATGAAGATGCAGAGTAACTATAAGGTAAATGCCGACTGCATCGTCCGCAACATCCTCGTGAGCGAGGGCGAACCGGTAAATGCCAACCAAGTATTGATTGAATTGGAGTTGATAAAGGAGGAATAATCCCGAGTCGCATTCAGTCCGTATATTATAAATCACTAAATTGTAAATGCAAATATGAACAGAGAAGAAATATACCGCCAGTTTGAGGAACTGGATAAACGTGCCTCGCTGGGTGGGGGCGTAGACAAGATAGAGAAACAACACGCCTCCGGCCGCATGACTGCCCGCGAACGTATTGACATGCTGCTGGACAAAGGCTCGTTCAATGAGCTGGACAAGTTCGTGAACCACCGTTGCACCAACTTCGGCATGGAGAAGAAGCAGATTGCCGGAGACGGCATGGTGTCCGGTTACGGAAAGATAGACGGCCGCCTTGTATTTGTCTATGCCTACGACTTCACGGCGCATGGCGGTTCGCTCAGCGAGACGAATGCCGCAAAGATTGTAAAGGTGCAGCAGCTTGCCCTGAAGAACGGTGCTCCCGTCATTGCCCTCAACGATTCGGGCGGCGCACGCATCCAGGAAGGTGTGAACAGCTTGGCAGGCTATGCCTCCATCTTCTATCAGAACACCATTGCGTCGGGTGTCATTCCGCAGATATCCGCTATTCTGGGTCCGTGTGCCGGTGGGGCATGCTACTCTCCGGCGCTTACCGACTTTATCTTCATGGTAAAGGAGCAGAGCCACATGTTTATCACCGGTCCGGACGTGGTAAAGACCGTGACCCACGAGGAGGTGGACAAGGAGGAACTGGGCGGTGCCTATACGCATAGCAGCAAGAGCGGCGTTACCCACTTCATGTGCAATACGGAGGAGGAGACACTGATGAGCATCCGCGAGCTGCTGAGTTTCCTGCCGTCCAACAATATGGAGGATGCTCCCTTCACTCCCTGCTCCGACGATATCCATCGCCGGGTAGAGGCGCTTCAGACCGTCATTCCTGAGGACCCGAACATGCCCTATGACATCAAGGATATTATAGAACCGGTGCTGGACAACCAGTACTTCTTCGAAGTGATGCCTCACTTTGCCAAGAACGTCGTTATCGGTTTCGGTCGTCTGAACGGGCGTTCGGTAGGTATCGTGGCAAACCAACCTGCCTATTTGGCGGGTGTGCTCGATATTGATGCCAGCGACAAGGCGGCACGCTTCATCCGTTTCTGCGACTGCTTCAACATCCCGCTGATAACCTTCGAAGATGTTCCCGGCTTCTTGCCCGGAACGATGCAGGAGCACAACGGCATCATCCGCCACGGCGCCAAGATTGTCTATGCCTATGCCGAGGCCACCGTGCCCAAGATAACGCTGATTACCCGCAAGGCATACGGCGGCGCCTACATCGTGATGTCCAGCAAACCGACGGGTGCCGACGTGAACCTGGCTTATCCGCAGGCGGAAATCGCCGTGATGGGTGCCGAGGGTGCGGTGAACATCCTCTACCGTAAGTCCTCTGCCGAAGAGAAGCAGGAGATTATCAAGGAGTACGAAAGCAAGTTCTCCAACCCTTACCGCGCTGCCGAGCGTGGCCTCATAGACGAGGTCATCATGCCGCGCGATACCCGCTACAAGCTAGTGCAGGCATTGGAGATGGCGCACAACAAGAATCAGAGCAATCCACCGAAAAAGCACGGCAACATGCCTTTATAATAGTAGTTATTTTTTATGTGTGAAATGCGTATCCCCGGAGAAGTGATTTCTGTGGGGATACACTTTTTAAATAGAGAATTAAGAATTAAACAATAAGGCTGAAAAGTAAAAACTAAAGATAGAAACTATGGAACTATTAAGAAACCTCTTTGAGGGTTATCCGAACCTTTGGGGCGGAGGAGTGGCACACTCTGTCCTAATTCTGTCCCTGGTCATCACCTTCGGTATCATGCTGGGCAAGTTGAAGGTGGCGGGTATCTCGCTGGGTGTCACCTGGATTTTGTTTGTGGGCATTGTCTTCGGACATTTCGACATGAACCTCGACGAACATCTGCTGCACTTCCTGAAGGAGTTCGGCTTGATACTGTTTGTCTATTCCATCGGTCTGCAAGTAGGACCGGGATTCTTCTCCGCTTTCAAGAAGGGTGGACTTACGCTGAACATGGTAGCAATGCTTTCCGTCTTCCTCAGCGTGGTTATCACCATTGTGTTGCACTTTGCCACCGGAATTCCCATTACTACGATGGTGGGTATCTTGTCCGGAGCAGTGACCAATACCCCCGGTCTGGGTGCTGCCCAGCAGGCAAACAGTGACCTCAACGGGGTGGATGCTCCGGAAATCGCACTCGGATATGCCGTTGCCTATCCGCTGGGTGTGGTGGGCTGCATCTTGGCGCTGCTTGCCTTGAAGTTCTTCATGCGGATTAACACCAAAAAAGAAGAGGAGGATGCCGAGCACGGGCTGGGCCATCTGCAGGAGCTGACCGTGCGTCCCATATCGGTAGAGATACGCAATGAGGCAATAGACGGCAAGCGGATCAGAGATGTGAAACCATTGTTGAACCGTGCGTTTGTCATCTCCCGCATCCGGCACACCGGCAGTCAGGAAACAGAACTGGCGAATGCCGATACGGTGCTGCACATGCAGGATGAAATTCTGTTCATTGCCAACCCGAAAGATGTGGAGGCCATTGTTGCCTTCTTCGGAAGAAAAATTTCGGTGGAGTGGGAACGGGAGGACAAGAACTTGATTTCACGCCGCATCCTCATCACCAAGCCGGAACTGAACGGCAAGTCTCTGTCTCAGCTCAAGATACGTAACAACTTCGGTGCCTGCATCACCCGTATCAACCGTTCGGGCGTGGATCTGGTGGCAACTCCCCACTTGCAGTTGCAGATGGGAGACCGTGTGACGATTGTAGGCAGTGAGCTTGCCGTGAGCCATGCGGAGAAGGTATTGGGAAACTCGCTGAAGCGTCTCAACCATCCCAACTTGATTCCTATCTTCCTGGGTATTGCCCTGGGATGTATCTTGGGCAGTCTGCCGTTCATGTTCCCTGGCATTCCCCAACCCGTGAAACTGGGACTGGCCGGTGGACCGTTGGTGGTTTCCATCCTCATCAGCCGTTTCGGGCCTCAATATAAGCTGATAACCTACACGACGATGAGCGCCAATCTGATGATACGCGAAATCGGTATAGCTTTGTTCCTGGCCTGCGTGGGGTTGGGTGCAGGAAAGGGATTCATCGATACCATTATCTACGAAGGCGGCTATGTGTGGATTGGCTATGGGGCCATCATCACGGTTGTCCCGTTGCTGGTGACAGGATTCATGGGGCGCTATTTCTGGAAGCTGAACTACTATACGCTGATAGGTGTGCTGTCCGGAGCTAACACCAATCCGCCTGCATTGGCCTATTCCTCGGACTTGACATCCTGCGATGCCCCTGCGGTGGGATACGCCACAGTCTATCCGCTGGCTATGTTCCTGCGGGTGCTGACGGCTCAGTTGCTGATACTGGCGTTGGCGTAGTTTCACCATAGATAATCTATGGTACATAGGTTGATTTGATAACAAGTAATGTAAAGGGAGCTAACAAGTAATGTTAGGCTGCTTTACATTACTTGTTATTTTTGTTTGTAGTATTCCTCCGCTTGTGCCAGTGTCTCCGGTTTGCCGATGTCGAACCAGCGGAATCCTTGCAGCGGATAGCCTTGTATGTGCACCTTTGTGCAGGCGGACAAGTAGAAAGGAATGATGGAGAACTTGCCGTTCCACTGCCCATCGTCCATCAGGTGGAAGAGGGAGGGGGAGATGATGTGGATACCTCCGAAGGCGAGTTCCCGGTACTTCGTTTCCCGGTAGTCGAAGCCTGCCGGTTTCACCTCTCCGGTGGACTTGTTTATCCAGCCGTGCAGGTGGTAGTCGTCGTCAAAAAGGAGATAGCGGGAAGTCTTGCGCTCGCTCACAAGCAGGGTAGACTCCGCATCGCTCTCCAGATGGTGGCGGTAGAGACCTGCAAGGTCAATGTCCGTCAGAATATCCGCGTTGTGCACCAGGAAAGGTTCTTGTCCGTCCAGAAAGGGGCGTGCCTTTTTGATGCCTCCTCCGGTGTCGAGCAGCATGCCGCGTTCGTCGCTGATGTGAATCTCCGTGCCGAAGTTGTCGTGGGCACGGAGGAAGTCGATAATCTGCTCCCCGAAGTGGTGGATATTGACCGTTATCTCGTTGAATCCTGCTTCCTTCAACCGCAGTATCACCCGTTCCAGCATGGGCTTTCCTGCTACGGGAACGAGGGCCTTGGGCATGTTGTCCGTCAAGGGGCGCAACCGGGTGCCCAGGCCGGCGGCGAAAATCATGGCTTTCATATTGGCATATTCTCACATTAGCACATTAAACTTTGGCCTTAAACGTCTGTTCAATATTCTGTTCTCTATGTATTAGGTTCACTTGCACGCCGAACTTCTTGTGCAGATGTTCCGCCAGGTGTTGTGCCGAGTACACGGAGCGGTGCTGTCCGCCGGTGCAGCCGAAGCAGACAGACAGATTGGTGAAGCCGCGTTCCATGTAGCGCTTCACGGAAGCGTCGACAAGGGCGTAGGCATGCTCCAGGAATACGGCTATCTCGCCGTCGTCTTCCAGGAAGCGGATAACGGGTTCGTCCAGTCCCGTGAAGGGTTTGTAACGCTCGTACTTGCCGGGGTTGTTCACAGCGCGGCAGTCAAAGACGAAACCTCCTCCGTTGCCTGTGGAATCTTCGGGGATGCCTTTCTTGTAGGCAAAGCTGGTGACTTTCACCACGAGGCGGCGCTTTTGCAGGTCGTCTGTAAACTGTTTCAGCTCGGTGAGTTCGCGTAGAATCTGGCAGAGGTAGGGATATTCAGGATAAGGCTCCTGGAGCAGCTGGCGCAGGTTCTCGATGGCGAAGGGGACACTTTGTATGAAGTGGGGCTTCTTCTCGAAGTAACCGCGGAAACCGTAGGCACCCAGCACCTGCATGGTGCGGAACAATACGAAGTGGCGAAGCTGGGCATAGAAATAAGCCTCGTCCACGGGCTGGTACTTGCGCAGGGCGTCGATGTATTCCTTCAGCAACTCTTGGCGCAGGCTGTCGGGATAGTTTGCTTTGGCCTGCCACAAGAAGGAGGCAACGTCGTAGTAGACCGGACCTTTGCGTCCGCCCTGGAAGTCGATGAGCCACGGTTCGCCGTCCTTTATCATAACGTTACGGCTCTGGAAGTCGCGGTACATGAAGGTGGCGGAGCTGCTACGGAGCAACACGTCTGCCATCTTCTGGAAGTCGTCTTCCAGCCGGTCTTCCTGGAAGTCCATTCCCGTAGCCTTGAGGAAGCAGTATTTAAAGTAGTTCAAGTCCCACAGAATGCTGCGGCTATTGAACTCTGCCTGCGGGTAGCAGTAGGAGAAGTCCATGCCGTCGGCTCCGGCAAACTGTACGGCGGGCAGCAGACGGATGGTCTTGCGCAGCAACTGTTTCTCTTCCTCACCGAATACGCTGGTCTTGCGGCCTTTCTCGATGGCATTGAATAGGAGCGAGTCGCCCAGGTCTTCTTGCAGATAATAGATATCATCTTCGGAGCGGATGAACACTTGCGGTACGGGCAGTCCTTTCTGGCGGAAATGTTCTGCCATGTAGAGGAAGGCGCGGTTCTCCTCCACAGACTCTCCGCTGACGCCGATAAGTGTAGGACTTCCGATGAGGCGGAAGTAACGGCGGTTGGAGCCGGAGGAGGGGAGTTCGTCAATCTGTTCCGGTTCGTGTCCGGTATGTGCGATGTAGAGTTTCTTAAGTTCTTCGGTTATCATGGTGGTATGTTTTATTTTCGCAGCTAAGATAAAACTTTTGTCGGAGATATGCTTACCTTTGCAGGAGGAAAATATTTAATTTGATAGCTTCATAATGGATTCCATTCCTCAGTTTCTCATAGCCGCCCCTACATCGGGCAGTGGAAAGACTACCGTCAGTCGTGGACTGATGGCATTGTTTGTGAAGAAAGGTCTGAAGGTGCAGCCTTTCAAATGCGGCCCCGATTATATAGATACCAAGTATCACGAGGCGGTATGCGGCCGTCCTTCCATCAATCTGGATACTTTCATGGCATCTCCGGAGCACGTAGGCGGTCTGTATGCACGCTATTCGGCGGATGCGGATGTTGCCGTGGTCGAGGGGATGATGGGCATGTACGACGGGTACGACCGCGACCGGGGCTCGTCGGCAGAAGTGGCTCGGCTCTTGGGTATTCCTGTGGTGCTGGTGGTTGATGCCAAGTCGGCTGCCTATTCCATGGCTCCTTTGTTGTCGGGGTTCATCAATTTCCGTCCGGATATACGTATTGCGGGGGTTATCTTCAATCGTGTCGGCTCCCCCCCCCGCCACTACCGGATGCTGCAGGAGGTCTGTGAAGACTTGAACGTGACTTGTCTGGGCTATCTGCCCAAGCAGAAGGAACTGGAGCAGGAGTCGCGCCATCTGGGGCTGGATTTCAGCCGTTCTAAGGAGACGGAGGGACTGGATATGCTGGCAGGCTTGCTGGAGGAACATGTGGACTGGGAACTGCTGCTCTCGACAACCGGGCTTCCATTGCCTGCGGCGGCAGTGAAGGAGAAGCCGGTACTATCAGAGCCGGGGAAGCTGCATGTCTCGGTAGCGCGCAACGAAGAGTCCTTTTCCTTCCTCTATGCGGAGCATCTGGATATTCTGCGCCGTATGGGCACGGTCACTTTCTTCAATCCGGAGCAGGACCGGGCTATTCCGCAAGAGACGGATTTGCTCTATCTGCCCGGCGGCTATCCCGAGAACCGTCTGGAGGAACTTGCCGGGGCAAGGCTTGCCAGGGAGTCTATCCGCAGCTATATAGAGGCCGGTGGCAGGACGCTGGCAGAATGCGGGGGGATGATATATCTTTCGCAGTCCGTTCTTTCTGATGGGGATACGGACGGGGGAAGCGCCGGGAGCTGTGTAGGCAATATTGGAAATGAGATGGTAGGAGTATTGCCTTTCAGCATTACGAACGAGCGTAAACGCAGGAAATTGACATTGGGATACCGCCGGTTCGACTATAACGGATGGCGGCTTAAAGGACACGAATTCCATTATACGCAGTTTGCTGTGCCCGAAACCGATGGAAAAGAAGGTGGTGCGTGCAGTCTTCCTCTTTCGATAGCGCAGGTCTACAATGCCAAAGGAGGGAAGGTAACCACTCCCGTCTTTCGCTATAAGAACCTGATAGCCAGTTATACGCATCTGTATTGGGGCGAGGTGGATGTGATGGCTTTGTTCGGTGAACTCTAATCTTGCAGAACCTCCTTTGAACCGGTTTGTTTTAGTGAACAAATTTATTTATCCTTATATATTCTTTATAATTTTCTTATATAATTTACTTTGTACTCATAAATTTTTCCCATCAACGTGGCCTTTTTAGGATATGCGTAGGGTGCGGATTTGAAAATCAGATTTATTATGAGTAAAAAAGAAAAGAATGTAGAAATGGGGAGCCCCATGAAGATGCCGGATTTGGCATCTTATATGCAGACGGTGATTGAGCAGTTGGAAGCGGATAAGAAGCGCTCGGCGGCACATACCTATACGTATGCGTTGAAATCTATCGCGGAGTTTTACGGTGGGGCAGGAATGCCGATGCCGGTGGATGAGGTCTTTACGCCAGGCAGGTTGAAGGAGTATGAAGAATGGATGAGACGGGAAGGAATGAGGAAGCGGAAAAGAGAGCCTAAAGGGTTGAGCTTGAATACCATTTCCACCTATATGCGGAACTTGAAGGCGGTATATCACCGGATGGTCGGTGAAAAGGTGCTGCCCTATAACCCGAAATTGTTTGATGACGTGTACACAAAAGTGGAATCACAGACTAAACGGGCGCTGGAACTAGAACAGATGAATACGTTGCTGTGTACAGACTTAAGAAAATTGCCTTCGGATCTGCGGTGTGTGTTGGCTTATTTCTTATTGATGTTCCTATTCCGAGGAATGCCGTTCATTGACCTCGCTTATTTGCGTAAACAAGATGTGAAAGGGAACCGCATTGTATATAGCCGCCACAAAACAGGACGGCAGATGACGGTGCGTATTCCCAAAGAAGCGATGGAACTGATGAAAGAGTTTAAAAACAGGAATCCGGATTCCATCTATCTCTTTCCGATTCTACACAAACAAGAGAGTAAGAAGAAACGGGCCGGGAAGGTGAAAAAGGATAAAGAACTGTATATGGATTATCTTCGGGCTCTTCGTGGCTTCAATCTGAAACTGGAAAAAATAGCGTCTCTGTTGCTGCCAGGTGTGAAGCTCAGCTCATATGTGGCGCGCCATACATGGGCTACGTTGGCTTTTCATGCAGGAATGAGTATCGGCATCATCAGCAAGGCATTGGGCCATTTCTCTATCAAGGTGACGGAAACATACCTGAAACCTTTTGAGAATGAAAAGGTGGATGCGGCCAATGAAGAACTGATAATCTCGGTCGCAGGATACAATGAAAAGAAAGTTGCATGAAAAATGCCGTCTGACAATGGCTCTGGTAAGGGAAGTGTTACTTACCAAGTAACGGATAGTTTGATTCACAAAGATTGGAATTCTTCCTCATAAATCCAAATAATAGTTTAGTTTTCTATAAAAATCTTATCATTTTATTTGTTTACCGACACAACACACGAAAAAATACATATTGTTCCGGTGTGTATTCTGAAAAACACACAAAGTGCTCCTCCATTTCTGATGCCTCAAAAACGGAATATATTTCTTTACATCATTATATGACTCCCAAAACAGCTTTTTTATTGCGGATAGAGAAGACTATCCGTTACTTGGTAAGTAACGGCTTGACAAAGCAAATTATAATGATACTTATAAAAATAAAACACTTGCTTTTTGCATCGGGAAACATGCTGCTATTGTGGGTGTTTTACAACTTCACCTTCTTCATGTTGGTCGCTTGTAGTCACCGTGAGCAGGTTTACTCCCTTGAAACTGAAATCATGATCAGTGCCGATTGGAGTCGGTCGGGATTGAATGAGAAGGAACAGGATTATGGTGCCACCACTGTATTCTATCCTACAGACGGCAGTAGTCCCATTATGGTACTGATGGGCGACCGAACGTATAAGACTGTGTATCTGAAAGAAGGACGTTATGACGTTGTTCTCTTTAACCGTTCATTTGACGATTTTGGTAACCTGGGCTTTAGGGGAGAAGATGCCTACCGGACGTTGGAGGCACATGCCACAAATGTGGTGACAAAGGATGTCCCTTCCACGGAGATAATCATTATGGATAGTCCCGACGAACTTGCAGCCGATTGTATGGAAAGTTTTGAAGTGACTCCGGGCATGTCGGGAAACTATTCATCGGGCATGACTAACTGGGGGGGCAAAAAGATTGACGGTAGTAAAAATGGTTGCCAGCTCTGTTTCCTTCCCCAAAAACTGACTCAAAAGATAACAGTTAAAATCCGTATTAAAGGAATGAACAATATACGTAATGCCACTTGTAAATTGGATGGTATTGCAGAATCTGTGTTTCTCGCTTCGGGACAGATTTCAGAAAAGACTGTGGCGCAGGAGTTTTGTCTTGGTAATCCCGTTTATAATTCCGGATCGGCGACGGACGGAACACTAAGCGCCTCTATCAGCGTGTTTGGTTTTGATACGGAGATTTCACATAACCTGCATTTGAGAGCAGAATTGGTGGACGGGAAAACCACATTTGAAGAAAGTTTTGATGATCTGAAAATAAGCCAGTTGGAAGAAGGAGGTGGAAGAATGAGCATTTTCATCGACATGACGTGCGAAAAAAAAGTACCGAATGTGAAAGTTGAAGGAAGTTCGGGTTTTGACGCCAACGTGGATGACTGGGAGGATGAAGTGAACAGTGATATAGATATTTGAGGACATAATTAATATTAATTGAAAAAATGAATAGAAGATGGGAACGAAAAGTTTATTGATGGCAATGGCAGCGCTGACGATAGCCGGTTGCTCGCAAAATGAAGTTACGGAGATAAATCCGGATGCAGACCGGACAATCGGTTTGGATGTATATACGGGAGTACAGACCAGAGGAACGGAAACCACTACGTCCACGCTGAAAGAAGCGGATGCCGGTTTCGGTATTTTTGCCTATAAAACAAGCAAGGAAGGATGGGATAGTGAGAAAGCGAGTACAACACCCGATTTTATGTATAATGAACATGCTACATGGACTTCCGGTAGTTGGGGGTATGCTTCTCTGCGTTTTTGGCCGACGAATGATGATAAAATAACTTTCTTCGCTTATGCACCTTATGAATCCAATCCGGGAGAGGGAACAGACCAAAAAATAATTTTATCGGCACAAAGTGATAAAGAGGCTCCTAAAATCACCTTTGAAGTAAAAACTTCAAATAATTGGAAAGATATGGTGGATTTAGTAACGGATTGCCGTACTGCCATAAAAGACTTGACTTCTGAGAGCAATGTCGGTAACAAAGGAACAGTCCAGTTTAAATTCAGCCATGTGCTTACCCAAATAGCCAATGTCAAGGTGAAGCCGGACGTGAATCTGGGCGCTGAAACAAGAATCTTTGTAACAGGATTAAAACTGTCTCCGGGAAGTGGAATACTTTACAACAAAGCGGTTTATGATTTCGGTACTGATGCTTGGAATGCCATCTCACCTTCCGCATCCTATTTTTCGGCTGAGCAAGACCTTAGTGAGTTTGTGAATAGAACAGGCATTGACCAATGGGGGTATAAGAAGAGTGCTGTCGACGTGAGTAGTAATACCGATGCAACAGCTTTGTTCTCAGAAAAGGAAGCTCTTTATTTCATTCCTGTGAATAACCAAAACGGTACAGCCAAGGAAGGGGATTTGAGCCTAAAGATTAGTTATGATGTTGTGACAAAGGTGAATGATAGTAGTAATCTGACAAGTACTGTGACGGATAAAGAAGTCAAATTGCCGCAAGGAACTTTTAAAAAAGGGACACAGCATACTTACGTGTTGACCATCAAGATGAATGCTATCAGTATTGCTGTTGATGACAATATGACGGGATGGACCAGTAATGGGGAAAGTAACATTTAGGTAGAAGGAGTATGAAAGGAAAAGCAGAAGATATAGGGATGAAGCGGTTGTGTAGCATCCTCCTTGCATTACTTTTGTTGTTGGGAGCATGCAGTGGGGAAGAAAGTAAGAACGGACTTCCGCAGGAGAATCTTCCTATCGGCTTTTCTGGAGTTATTACAATGACGAGGGGAACCGGGAAATTTGCCACTGCCGGTGAACTTAAGAATGTGGGAGTGTTTGCATATTTTACACATGGAAAATTCAACGAGAATACTGCCATACCGAATTTTATGTATAACCAGCTTGTGGAAAAACAACAGGATGAGGGAACATGGTCTTATAGTCCGGTCAAGTTTTGGCCGGACAATTCCACCACGGATAAAATCAGTTTCTTTGCTTATGCCCCTTACGTGAATGAAGTGGAAAATGGTTACCTCTCTTTTCAGGATGAAGGAACGGCAAGCGGATTTCCGGTGTTGGGGTATACCGTTCCGATAGCTGTAAATAATCAGATAGATTTTCTTGCCGCAACTCCGGTAATGAATCAAAACAATGGTAATGTAACTTTCAAACTGCACCATACACTGACCAAGGTCAATGTCTATATAAAAAGTAATGATAATACGGAGGGAAAGTCAGTAACTTCCTTCTCAATTACGGGAATGAAGAGTGGATTGCTTACCTATTATAATCCTACAGCAGATAGTGACATAGGCTGGAAGTGGACATATCCATCGGCTGATGAAAAGGAAAACTTTACCACCGGTATAATAAGTTTTCCGGTACCGGATACAATTATAGAAGAAAAGAAACTGCTTGCAACCTTCTTTCTGCTTCCTGCCGGGGCAGGAAGTAAGTTCAATATTTCTTATCAATATACGGCCAAAGATAGTAATAATGCTCTTGTTGTTCAAACTGTCAGTATGGAAAACCAGTCTTTGCCTCTGACTGATAATTGGGCTTCGGGAAGGGCCGTCAGCTATACTATAGGTATAGCACGAAAGGCAATTACTGTGATACCGGAGAACGGTCCCGTATCATGGGAAGAGAATGCTGAAACCGAGACAGTTATTGGAACGGAAGCAAAACAAGAGACTGATTGACCTGACGGGGTAATTCTGGACTTCGCAAAAAGATGCCAATCTGTTTAAAGTAAGATAATATGAAAAGATATATGAAATTTTTCACTGGAATAGTCTTTTGGGGCATCCTTTTAGTGTGTAGTGCATGCACTGACGAATACGAAGCAAACAATGGAGGTATGAAGGAGTGCTGTGAGGGAGTACCCTTTACAGTCCGGGCTATAGTCGCTGATTTTGAAGAGCTCTCCAATGCAGGAAAGTCCTCTACACGTACCTCTGTAAGGGACGAACATTTTAAAATGGAGTTTGTCGATGGTGATTCGATTGGTGTTTTTGCCATAAAGGACGGTGCTATAATGGATAATATTGATAATGCCAAATTGGTTTACAATATGTCAAGCGGCAGTTGGAATCCGGTGGGAAATGGTACACTTTATTGGTATGATGGAGTGAGTTATGTCGCTTACTATCCATATAGGAAGAATATCACAATAGATCTCTCAAAAGGTATGGACGGAGCTATTGCTTCACTGACCGGGAATGAAAAACTGCAACCTGCGAAGGACCAGTCCACAACAGAAAAGCATATTGTCAGCGATTTGTTGGTTGCCACCGGCGTACCTGCTATTGACAATTCTTCCGGAATAATCCTGAACTTGCTGTTTCAACACCAGTTTGCATTGCTTGTGTTGCAACCGCAAGTATACGTAGGTTGTTTTGCACCAGAAAAAGCAGGCTTTGTTTACCATAGGGAATCGAGGGTTTTAGGAACAGACTCGGCGGCTATTAATGTGAGTCTGAACGGTATTACTCCATATCAGATAGATTCTTTGAAATATTGTGCCATTGTTCCGCCGCAAGCAAATGCACGGGTTACCGGAAACTATATGACTACCGATGGCAGAGATGATACGAATGTAAAGATAAATTATTCGGGCAGCTCCATCAGTTTTACTTCTGGAAAATGCTATACCTTGAAGGTTATTAGTCCCGTACCCGGTAAAGGAAGTATAGAAAGAAAGCTTTATCCCGGGGATTTTGTCTTTCAGAACGAAATCGATAAAAGAATAGAAGTACATCCCGGAAACGGGAAGTTGGAAGAAGATGGGAAAATCTATGATTATGAAAATGCTATCGGAATGGTAATTACTTGCGATCCGGAAAGGATGACAGACGAGAGGTGTAATAAAAAAGGATGGAATCATGCCTATGTGATGATGTTGGATAGTTTGAAAGAAGGGAATTGGGGACCGATGGATTTAATCGAAGCGGATATTGATACAATATCAATAGCTGATGTGAAGTCAAAGCATGATTTTAGCAGAATTAAGAATAACATGAACGGGTACTCTGAAACTTTACAAATGCTGGCAAATCATGAGGGTGATGCATCTTTTGTAAGCGACTGTCGTGCTTTTTATCTGGTGAAAACTTACAATAACAGCAATAAGGTGCCGGATGGGATCGAACGTAGTCCGTGGTTTCTGCCAAGCATAGGGCAATGGTTTGATGTATTGGTGAATATTTGTGGAAGATCTCCGGAAAACTTCCAGCACAATACCGGTAATGGTTTACAAGATGAAAAGTGGGGACAGGAAACGTTAGATAAATTAGAAGGACAGTTATCCAAAGTTGGTAAATCGTTACCGCAGTTTAACGTGAACTACAGACTTGGTTTCAGTTGCAGTTCTCAATATGATAAAGATAGAAGCTGGATGCTTCTCTGGCATATTGATGATCCCTTATATAAGTGGGAAAGGGTTTGCTTACAAGGATATAATAAGACTTCTGCATGGCATGTCCGGCCGTTTTTTGCATTTTAATCATTCCTTGATTAAAAATAGTCCTAATCTAAGTTTGAATTCATTATGAAAAAGTCCGGATAGCGCATTGATATTTTATGTAATTTCGTTTGTGTTCTCGAAATAGTGGAGTATCTTTGTTTTCATTTAAATATATTATGATTATGAAACTGAATACTTATCGCTTGTCTTCTTTGGAAGACCCTACTGATGAACAACTGCATGCTTTGATGGAACAAGTGGCTGTTGCGGCCCGTGAAAGTTCTCGCAAGGCAAAAAGAGAATTGGAGCGGAGAATGCAAGAGGTGAGAGAAAAATTGAAAGCATATAGAGCTAAAAATGTAAGTGATATATCCATGTGATGAACGAAAAAAATCCGACACTTTGTATAGTAGCTGGTCCGAATGGTTCGGGTAAAACTTCTACGACAGTGCAACTGCTTCATAATGAATGGGCAGAAAATAGCCTTTACATTAATCCTGATAATATAGCGCAAGAACAATATGGTGATTGGAATTCTCCCGTTGCAGTATTGAAGGCAGCAGAATTGGCGACTAAAATGCGTTATGAGTGTTTAAGGAAAAGGCAAGATTTTGTATTTGAAACAGTCTTTTCCTCAGACGAAAAACTTGCATTTGTTGAAGAAGCAAAAAAAGCAGGATTTTTTATTCGCATTTTTTTTGTCTGTACAAATAATCCTGAGATAAATGTACGGCGTATTACACAGCGCTATTTGAATGGAGGGCATGAAGTTCCCATTTCCAAAATTATTTCCCGTTATTATAAATCGTTATTGAATATAGGCAAAGCAATATCCTTGGTTGATAGGGTATATGTCTACGATAATTCAATAGAAAATCAAATTCCTCGATTATTGTTCCGCACTGTAAACGGGACCCTCTTCAAACAATATGTAGAGGAAATCCCGCAGTGGGCACAGTTCCTTATCAAATAGAGAATGAAAAGAGTCTATACCAAAACTGGAGACAAAGGAACAACGGGTATTCATGGTGGCGCGCGTGTGCCGAAAGATGACATCCGTATCGAGGCAAACGGATGCCTTGATGAATTGAATGCCGTGATTGGTATCGTGCGCTCCATGCTGGCGGCAGAAGATGGTTGGCAGGAGTTGCTGCATGCTGTCCAGCGGGAACTGATGGTGGTGATGAGCCATGTGGCCACTCCCTCGGGAGTGGTGAACCCTAATCCGCTTTCTGCCGCAGAGCTCACGCTGCGCTGTGAGCAGGAGATGGATGCCATGACCGTCCTGCTGATGACGGACAACGGCTACTTCCTTTTGCCTGGTGGCACTCCCATATCAGCCCAACTGCAGTTTGCCCGTACCGTGGCCCGCCGTGCCGAACGCCGTTTGTGGACACTCCATCGCCAAGACCCTGTGAACGAGGATATTCTGCGCTTCATCAACCGCCTTTCGGACTTGTTCTTCGTCATGGCCCGCATGGAGATGCAGCGGCAGGACTGGCCGGAGGAGAAATGGCAAGAGTTTGCCTACAAAAGGAAAAGACTGTAAGCACTTATCGCTAACCGCCGGGAAGCTGTTTTCAGCATAGGGGTTCTATTTGCTGTCCGAGCCTTAAATCATACAGACATGCCCGTACTTCCGCTTCGCTGCCGATATGCTTTCCTGCATCGTCGGACAGCTTCACGCATTCGCGCCATTCCTGGTTGACGTTCATCTTGCATTGCGTCAGTTTCATTACGATGTTGGAGGGCTTGAATCCGGTATCATTCGTCAGATTGGTGCCGATGCCGAAGGAGCAGCGGATTTTGCCTCTGCAATGCTCCTGGATGTCGAGTGCCTTGCCAAAATCGAGCGCATTGCTGAAGATGATGGTTTTAGTGGTAGGGTCGATGCCCAGTTCGCGGTAGCGGGCAACGAGCTTGTCGGTGAAATCGAATTCATCGCCGGAGTCGCAGCGTACACCGTCGAATAGTTTGGCCTGCTTGCGGCTCAGGTTACTTAAGAAAATGCCGGAGGTATAGGTATCGGACAGTGCGATGCCCAAGTCACCGTCGTACACGTTCACCCAGTTTTCCAAGGCCATGTAGTTGGCGTGTTTGTAGCCGAACTGTGCGCCGTGGAACATGAACCATTCATGCGGATGCGTCCCCATAGGCTTCATGCCGTATTTCATGGCGAAGTGGCAGTTGGAAGTCCCGGTACAGTATTCGGCGGCTTCCTTCAGACGGTCTATGACTTTGTCCTGTACCTCGAACGAGAAGCGTCTCCGGGTGCCGAACTCTGAAAAATACAGCTGGTGTCGGTTGGAGAGTGCCACCTTTTCGGACAGTTTGCAGAGTATGCCGTCCATGTCGGCCACGTTTCCCAAAGAACGGTTCTTTATTTCGGATACGATAGAAAGCAGGGGGACTTCGTAAAGGGTGGCCTTGTACAGATAGTCCGTGATTTCAATGTTCAGGTGCCGGTCCTCGTCCAGATGGATGCTTACCTTCTCCGGCTGGAAGCGGAAGGAGGAGAGCCACTCCCAATAGACCCTCGGCAGGAAACGGCAGTGGCGGGTCATGTATTCCAGCTCTTCGGCAGTAAGTACGGTCTGTGCCAGGCTGTCCACCGCCTCTTGCAGTTCCTTCAGAAACGTGTCCGTATAGGCGGTGTCGTCTCTGTCCTTGAAGCTGAAAGTGCCCATGGCATAGGGAAACAATTTGATGTAGGCATACGAGGTGGTGAATTTGTAAAGGTCTGTATCGAGTATGGTATGAATCATGGCAAAATATTCTTTAGTTATGATGTTCGATTTTGGGGATGAAGATAGTGAAAATTTCTTATTTGACCAGCCTCTATCTGTTAACAACGGCATATTCCTATTAAACCATGTTATAAATAAGGCTGTTATGGGCGGAAATTTTGGAGAATTCGGAGAAGTCCGTATATTTGCAATGTGTTTTTCATAGTATTAGATTTAAGGTTAACAAAAGATTGGCTGTCTGGGATAGATAGCCTTTTTTTATGCCTTCACTTTTCCTTCTCCGTAGAGGTGGCGTGTAGTGCAGAGCGCCAAAGTTCCATAGACCAATACTTGTATCCACATCGTCAGCATCTGCGGCCATACGTCGGCCAGCGTTCCACCCATTGAATTCAGTTTTACAAAAGCAAGTACGGCAGGACCTGCCGGAAACAGATAGTGGGCTGTCTGCCAATACCACGGCATCAGCTCCAGCGGATAGGACACGCCCGAAAGGAAGATATAGCCCACAGAGAAGAAGGCTATCATCAGCAACGGCGCTTCGGAGTCTGTAAACCAGCGGGAGACGGCCAGGGCAAGGAAACTCGTGCCCAGCAGGAAGGGTATCATCATTGTGACGATGTCTCCTCCGCTGCCGATGTGTGGGATGCTGAACAGGTGCGGCAACAGTCCCAGCAGGAATAGGGAAAACACCACGTAGAGCATGAAGTATACGAAGGTCCTGCCTCCGACAATCCGTAATGTATCCTTCAATGAGTCGGCACGCATCAGCCGTATTCCTTTTCTTCGGGCTTCCGCTTCCTCGCCCGTCAGCATGGCAATCACCATCAGCATCGTCTGGAAGATGATGACAATTAGGACGGCGGGAATCAGATAGGAACCGTAGCCCTCTGTATAGTTGTAGAGCGCCGTGCCGGACACGCTGACGGGAGCGGACGAAGCCACTGCCAGCAGTCCTTGCGGAGGTAGGAATACGGTGCCCTCCATGCGGTGGGCATCGTTCACGGCAAGCATGACGCGCGCACTGGATTCTTGCAGTCCTTTGAAGTTGAGGAAAGCGTCCGTGGCGGCATAGAGTACGAAGACCGAAGTCTCGCCCCGTGCCACACGTGCCTCGAAGTCGGCAGGCAGGTAAAGGATGCCTGCCACGTCGCCCTGCTTCATCCATTGGCGGGCTTCGAGGATGTTGGGTGTCTGGCCGTAGACGGCGGTCTGGGGAGTGGCGTCGAGCAGTCGGATGTATTCGCGGCTGAGGGCGGAGTGGGAGAGGTCTACCACTGCGACGGGAGCCTTGCGCACCAGGTTGGGGGCGTACATGTAGTTGTAGAGCAGTCCGTAGAGGAAGATACCGCCTGCCAGCACGAGCAGGATGGCGGGATTGGTGGCGATGGCATGCCACTCGTGGCGGATGACGGAAGCTGTTGACAATGCGGTAGGTGGGCAAGGTGATGGGGAGGCGGGGATTGCTTCTTCCCTCGTTTCCTTTTTTATCCACCATTTCAGCAACGGCAGTATCAGTAGTGCTGCCAGCAAGAAGATGAAGAGTGTGGCTACCGACTGCCAGAAGTAGGCAAAACCTGCATCGAAGTAAATCATGGCTTGCGCCGCCTCCGTGAAGTGCCGCACGGGGAAGAGGTAGGAGGCCGCATGCACGGGCGCATACATGGCTGTAACGGGAAACGTGACTCCGGACAGCGTAGCCCCCAACGACCCCACCATGGATACTACACTGATGATATAGGCAATCTTGGGAAAGACAGAATAGATAAAGACCGCCAATGCCTGGGTAGCGATGATGAAGAGCACGGTCACTGCATTCATCAGCCACAGACTGCCAGCGAAGGGGATATGTAGCGGGCCGAACAGTACATAGTTTGCCAGGATACCGATGGACGAGAAGATGAGGGTATAGGGCAGCAGTTTCCCTGCTACGGCAGTGAGGATATTGCCTCGTGCCATCTCCAGCCATTCGCCGGCGCTGCCGAATTTCAGTTCGCTGCCTATGGAGTAGACGGTGGTGAGCAGGATGAGTATCTGGAACAGTACGAAAAAGAAAGGCTGGCTCAGGTAGATGGAGTAGTCCATGTCCGGGTTGTAGAGGGGATGGGTACTGGCTTCTACGGGGAGCAGAAAGGTCTGTATCTGTTCTCCGCTGACTCCCAGAGCTTCGGCCTGCATCACGATGGGCGAGAGCGCCACGGGGGCAAGCGTATTCTCGAACGCTGCCATCAGCTCGCTGCCTACCGAAAGAAGGGCATAGTGGTAATAATAGGTGAGCGTTGCGCCAGTTCCCGTCACCGCCTTCTGTTCGAAGCGGGGCGGGATGACGAGGTAGCCGTATATGTCCTTCCGTTGCAATGCCCGGCGGGCGTCGGCTTCGTCGGTGAAGTGCTCCGTCACACGGAAGGTGGGGGCGGCAGAGATGCGCCGGGAGATATTGCGCGAAGTGGCAGTGTTGTCCAGGTCGACGATACCCACGGGAATGTTCTCCATCTGTCCGTTTCCAAAGATGGTGGCCATGAAGAACAGACAGAACAAGGGTAGCACGACACAGACGCCGAGGTATAGACGGCGGGAGGTCATGCGGTGCCATTCGCGACGGATAACCATGCGGAGCGATTTCATTGCGCAGCCAAATTCTTTATCTTTCATTTTTTATTCTTCATTTTTAAAAGTACGGACATTCCCGGTCTCAATCCCTCTACCTGCTGTGTGGGACGTGCGTGTATCTCGAACGTCTGCATGTCATAGCTGCCCGTCTGTTTGGTGGATTTCCAGGTGGCGAAGCTGCCCAGCGGACTGATGTAGTAGATGCGGAATTCAATGTCCTTGCCGTCGATGGCGGGGACATCGGCGCGGAAAGTGCCTCCCATCTTGAACTGAGGCATCAGGTCCTCGCGTATGTTCAGTACCACGTGTGCATCGTCCATCACGACAAGGCTCATGATGGGAGTACCGGGGGCCACCAGCTCTCCGCGTTTGGGGAAGATGGTGGCTATCTGGCCATCTTCGGGAGCAGTCAGGCGGGAGTCGACGAGGAGGGAGGAGACTTCATCGACAGTGCTTCGCGCCGCTTCCACCAGGCTGCGGGCCGAGGCGCGGTCCTCGCTCTGCGCTCCGTCCACGGCCATCTGGTATTGCTCGTAGGCGGCACGTTCGGCGGCTTGGGCGGCTTTGTACATGGCTTCCACCTCGTCACGCCGCTGGGAGGTGACGACACTGTCCTTATAAAGCGTTACAATGCGTTGGTAAGTGGTCTTGGCGAGGGCAAGGTCGCTCTGCGTCTTGTTCCAGAGTTGCCGGGCGGTGGCCACAATCTGGCGGCGGGTACCGGCGTCTATCTTCTTGTTCTGCTCCTGGGCCACCTGCTCCAGGGCATTCACCTGGCGGTATTTGGCTTCGATGGTGGGGCTGTTGATGACGACAAGCGTATCGCCTACCTTCACCCAGTCGCCCTCTTGTACGAGGAAGGAGTCCACACGTCCGGGCAGCTTTCCGCTGATACGTATTTCCGTTGCTTCCACTTGTCCTTGCAGGACCAGGGGCTGCCGGTTCATGAGTAACATGCCGGCAAGCGAAATGATGACCGTTGCGGCCAGGATAATGACGAATGCAATGCTGATGCTTTTATTATTGATTTTCATAAAGGGTAGGTTTTAATAAGTTGTCTCGAAATATTTCTCGAACCGTTCCGGCGTTCCGCAGATAGCCAGCAGGTTCATCAGTGCCACATCATATTCGTAGTAGGCTGCCAGACGCGCCACGCGGACGGTTGCCAGCATCGTTTCCGCATCTACGACCTCGGTACTGGTTGCCATGCCTTCGGTAAAGGATTTCTTGCGGATTCGCACCAGCTCTTCGCTTAGCTCGATGGTGGTATTTAAGGCGCGTACGTTGTCTTGTGCCTTTTGCAGTTGGGTGTAGAGCTTGTCGATGCCTACGCTCAGGTCTTCTTTGGCTTTTTCTTGTCCCAGGGCAAGGGTCTGTTGGGCTATCTTCGACTGGCGGATGCGCTTCTCACGTGCCAGTCCGTCGAAGAGGTTCCAAGTGAATCCCACGCCTACGATGGTGCGAGGGAGAAGATTGCTTTGTATGCCGTGGGCATAGAGGGTCTGCTTGCCGAATACGGCGATGTCCGGCAGGTAGCCGCTCTGGTCGATGCGGAGCTGCTGGCGGGCAATCTGTGACTGCAGTTGCAGTTGGTTCACGGTGTAGTTCTCCACCCGCATGGCTTGCAGGAACTCCTCTTTGGCGGGCAGTTGGTCGTTGATGAAAAGCTCCGAAGTAGGATGGATGCTGCATGTGTCTTGCAGGTTGAGCAGGGTGCGCAGGGCACTTTGCACGACGGAGGCCTCCTTCCGGGCAGCCTCCAGTGAACGGGCAGCTTCATCCATATTCACTTGGGCAAAGAGCCGGCCTGCCTTGTCTATCATGCCGGCAGCTTCCAGTTTAAGGGCATTCTGGTAATGGCGTTGCAGGCTGTTGTAAGTCTCCTGCCGCACGCGTACCACTTCTTGCGCAAGTTTCAGCCCGAAGTAGCTTTCTGCCAGCAGGGTGCGTTGCGTGGCATCGGTCTGTCCCCGGTTTTCGCGGGCGATGTCTATCATGGTGTTGCCTATCTTCGAGGCCCGGATGCGCTTGCCGCCGGAGAATACGACCCATTCGGCGGTCAGGCCGACGGAAGTCAGGTTGCGTGGAGCCAGTGGAAAAGCGAGGGTATGGGAGCCTATCTGGTCGAGTATGCTGCTGATGAATTGGTCGTCCGGCACGATGTTGTGCACAAAGTCCTTTGCCGGGTCGGTGAACTGGGAAAGGGGCTGTTTTACCTCTATCTTTTCGGAAAGATGCACGAACGTACCGGCACCTTGCAGGGAGGGGTACCAGAGGGCATTCAGTTTGTCACGTTCCGCACGGGCGGCTTCAATTCCCTTGTCGGCTATTTTCAGGCTGCGGTTGCTGTTTTGCATCTGCCTTAGGGCATCACCGAAGCTAAGGGGAAGGGAGGTTTGTGCGGCCACTCCACCGATGGCAAGCAGTACGCAGGCAGCAGCCGGAAAGAATCTCCGGCATAATAGATTATTCATAAGTTCGTTCGGTTTAGGGGTTCTTGTTTCTCTAAACAAGAGGAGGTGGGAATTGTTCAGTAGTCATCTTTTTGAATAGAACGTTACAAATATAACGAATAGTTTCCGAAGATATGGCTTATGAATGGGAGAGATATTCGGATTTGCACTATCTTTGCATTCGCTAAAATGGAATTTATGGAGAAACTTCATCCGATTATGTTTGCCGGGACGGGCAGTGATGTGGGGAAGAGCATCATTGCTGCTGCCTTCTGCCGCATCTTCAAGCAGGACGGCTATCAGCCCGCACCGTTCAAGGCACAAAATATGGCGCTCAATTCATTTGCCACTCCCGAAGGGCTGGAGATAGGCCGTGCCCAGGCTGTGCAAGCAGAAGCCGCCGGAGTGCCTTGCCACACGGACATGAATCCGCTACTGCTGAAACCACAGTCGGACCATACCTCGCAGGTTGTCCTTAACGGGCGTCCTATCGGCAACCGCAATGCTTATGAGTATTTCCGCAAGGAAGGACGCGACGAGCTGCGCCGGGAGGTTTGTGCTGCCTACGACCGCCTTGCCGCCCGCTATAATCCCGTCGTGCTGGAAGGCGCGGGAAGCATCTCCGAAATCAATCTGCGGGATACCGACCTTGTCAATCTGCCGATGGCCCTGCATGCCGGAGCCGATGTAATTCTTGTGGGCGACATTGACCGTGGTGGTGTGTTTGCCAGCGTCTACGGTTCGCTGATGCTGCTTCGTCCCCATGAGCGGGAACGCATTAAAGGAATTCTTATCAACAAGTTCCGGGGGGATATACGTCTCTTCGAGTCGGGCATTACGATGCTGGAGGAACTTTGCGGCATTCCCGTTGTCGGGGTAGTACCTTACTACCGTGACATTTATATCGAAGAAGAAGACTCCGTGGCGCTTGCCGCAAAGTCTGTCCGTGCCGAGAAGGGAAAGGTGAACATCGCCGTCATTCTGCTGCGCCACCTCAGTAACTTCACCGATTTCAATGTGCTGGAGCGTGACCCGCGCGTACATCTGTTCTATACCAACAATGTGGATGAGCTGGCAAAGGCCGACGTCATCCTGCTGCCCGGCTCCAAGAGCACGCTTGATGACCTTTACGAATTGCGCCGTAACGGTGTGGCGGCTGCCATCATCCGTGCCCACCGTGAAGGTGCCACCGTGATGGGTATCTGCGGCGGCTATCAGATGATGGGGCAGGAGGTGCTCGACCCTGAGCATGTAGAGGGGGACATCGAACGCCTGCCTGGACTGGGGCTGTTGCCCATCAGTACCCGCATGTCGGGAGAGAAGGTGACCCGTCAGGTGAAGTTCGGTCTGTGCAATCCCCATTCTCCATCTTCCACTCTCCGTTCTCCATTAATGCAGGGCTATGAAATCCATATGGGAGTGACCACCCCCGTGGAAGGCGCCCCCGATTCTCCCCTGAATCTTTTGGAGAACGGCTCTACCGACGGATACTACGTGGACTCCACCTGCATGGGGACTTATATTCATGGCATTCTCGACAATCCGGAATTCATAGATTTCCTGCTTGCGCCTTTTGCAGACAAACTGTCCGGGAATGCCGGCGCTTTCGATTACCATACATTCAAAGAAGAACAATACGATAGGCTTGCCGAGCACGTGCGCCGCCACGTCAACCTGCCGCTTATCTACCAAATATTGACAAAGAACCATGATTGAAGGACACGGAGACGATTCCTATAAATACAGCCGTCCCATTACGGCAAACTTCAGCTCGAATGTTTACAGCAGGGTAGACCTCTCTGCCTTGAAGGCGCATCTGTGTACCCGGATTGACGGCATCGGCAACTATCCCGAACCGGAGCCTTACACGCTTGAGGCCTGCCTTGCCCGCTGCCACCGTCTTCCTGCCGAGGCAGTGTGCGTGACGAACGGAGCTACCGAAGCCATCTATCTTACCGCACAGACTTTCCGCGGGACAAACACCGCCATTGTGCAGCCCACTTTCAGTGAATATGCCGATGCTTGCCGCATGCACGGCCATCGGGTCACTTCCCTCTATCGGCTTCCTGCGGAGAGCGAGGGGTATCGCTTGCCGGAAGAGGTGCGCATGCTGTGGCTGTGCAATCCCAATAACCCTACCGGAACGGTCGTGGAGAAGGAATATCTGGCAACGCTTATCAGTCATAATCCGCAGGTATGTTTCGTCATCGACCAGTCTTACGAGTTTTTCACCTTGCGTCCGCTTTTCTCTGCTGCCGAGGCGGCAGAGTTTCCCAACGTCTTGCTGCTGCACTCCATGACCAAGCGTTATGCCGTTCCCGGTCTGCGACTGGGATATGTCACCGGCGCCCCCCACCTGCTGCACCGTCTGCGTACCAACCGTATGCCCTGGTCGGTCAACCAGCTTGCCATTGAGGCAGGGCTCCATCTGCTGGAACATGATGTTCCCAATCCGCTGGATGTGGCGTCTTACTTGCAAGAGGCTGCCCGCCTGCGCAGTGCGCTCGAGGCATTGGGAGGACTGGAGGTATGGGCCACCGAAACCCATTTCATGCTGGTGTGCCTCCGTATGGGTAGGGCTTCCGCTTTGAAAGACTATCTGGCAGGGGAGCATGGTATCTTGATTCGGGACGCCTCCAACTTCGACGGACTGAATGAGCATTTCTTCCGTATAGCCGCCCAGAGCCGGGAGGAGAATGACAGGCTTGTAAAAGCAATAGGACAATGGCTTGAGGAGGAATAACCGATGGAAGAAGATGTACTTATACTTTTGGGTGTCGCCTTCAACTTGAACCTGCCGCTTCTCACTGCCTGGCTGCTCGACCATTGGCTGGGCGACCCGGCGTGGCTGCCCCATCCGGTTGTGGCTTTCGGCAAAGCCATTTCTTTCTGTGAGCACCGGTTGAACCGGGGCGATTCGTGTTTCCTAAAAGGTGCGTTTGTGGCGGTGTCTCTTGTCTTGGGGGTATATGTCATTACGCTTTTGTTGCTCCGCTTGGCGGCACTCTTTTCTCCGGGCATGCTTCTGACGGTGCAAATATTGCTGATATTCTATTGCTTGGCGGGCACTACACTGGTCCGTGAAGTGCGCATGGTATTCAAGGCGGTGGACCGTTCCTTGGAGGAAGGGAGGATGCAAGTGGCACGTATCGTAGGGCGTGATACGTCTGCACTCTCGGCGCAGGAGGTGAGAACCGCGGCATTGGAGACTTTGGCAGAGAATTTGAGTGACGGGGTAGTTGCCCCCTTGTTCTGGTATCTGCTGTTGGGAGTTCCGGGCATGCTTGCCTATAAGATGGTGAACACGCTGGATTCCATGGTCGGCTACAAGAACGAGCGCTATCGTCGGTTCGGCTGTTTCGCCGCCCGTCTGGATGATGTTGCCAATTATATTCCTGCTCGTCTGACAGCCTTTCTGATGGTGCTGGTTTCCGGTCGTCTTTCCTTGTTTGCTTTTGTGGGCAGATATGGCAGCCAGCATGCCAGTCCCAATTCCGGTTATCCGGAAGCCGCCCTTGCCGGTATTCTGGACTGCCGTTTCGGAGGTCCGCACAACTATTTCGGCGAGGAGGTATGGAAACCTTATATCGGTTCTAATGAACGGCCTCTGAAGACGGAAGATATGCGTGTGGCTGTCCGCATCAACCGGCGTGTGGAGTGGTGGATGGTGGTTGCCGTAATAGTGACATCGACCTTGGCTTCCTTTTGTTTTTAAAATGTTGTTATTTTAACTGATTCTTTGTCCGTTCCAAAAAGATATAATATCTCTGGAAAAATCTAACGAATGAGGGGAAATAATGATGGCAGCACTGGTGTTCAATGACTTATGAGGACTTTTGATGAAAGCCTCGCGGATGCAAAAGTGCAAGGAAATGAAAGGTAATGAGGACGGACGGTTTTCAAATCATTACCCGATAACGAGGTGAGTTTATAGGTCGTTGGAGTTTATTTCTACTCTCTGCCATATTCTGCATAACAGTGTACAACTCGCTGATAACTAATTTTGTAACCAAAAAGAATTGGATTATGCGAAGTACATTTAAGGTGCTGTTCTATGTGAACGGAAGTAAGGAGAAAAACGGTATTGTCCCCATTATGGGACGAGTGACAATCAATGGTTCGGTGGCACAATTCAGTTGCAAACTGACCATTGCAAAAACAGTGTGGGATGCCAAAGGTAATCGGGCAAAAGGCAAGAGCAAGGAGGCGCGAGACATCAATTTGGCTTTAGATAACATCAAGGCTCAAATCATCAAGCATTATCAACGCATTTCGGATAGAGAAGCCTATGTTACCGCTGAAATGGTACGCAATGCCTATCAAGGTATAGGAACGGAGTACGAAACACTGCTCGGTGCATTTGATAAGGACAACGAAAGTTTCAAGAAGCGTATCGGCATAGACCGTGCAGCAAGTTCCTACAAGGTGCGTGTAAGGTCACGAAATCATTTGGCTGCGTTCATCAAGAAGTGCTACAAGCGTAGTGATATTTCTATGCTTGAACTTACTCCCGACTTTATAAAAGAGTATGAAATCTATCTCTCTACTGATGCAGGCTTACACAATGGCAGTGTATGGTCACATTGTATGTGGTTGAAGACAATCGTTTCAAAAGCACATTATAATGGACTGACACCGAGAAATCCATTCGCCCAGTATCGGGTAAATCAGAATATCAAGGAGCGACAATACTTGACCGAAGATGAAATAAAGGCTGTAATGACACATGAGTTTGCAGACAAGAAGTTGGCTTATATCCGAGACTTGTTCGTGTTCGCAAGCTTCACAGCCTTGTCATTCGTGGATATAAAGGAACTGACCACTGATGATATAGTAGAGATTAACGGAGAGAAATGGATATTGTCAAAGCGACACAAAACAAAGGTCAATTTCCAAGTGAAGTTGTTGGATATTCCGTTGCTGATAATCAAGCGTTACGAGAGGTTTCAAGAGAATAAGCTGGTATTCCCAAATCTCAACTATTGGAACATCTGTAAACCACTGAAAAAGATGATTAAAGAGTGTGGAATCTCAAAGGATATTTCATTCCATTGCACTCGCCATGGGTTCGCGACCTTGGCTCTGAGCAAGGGTGTTCCTATTGAAAGTGTAAGCCGAGTGTTGGGGCATACGAACATTACTACGACACAAAAGTATGCCAAGATAACCACCGAGAAAATCGACAAGGATTTGACGATGTTCGGCAACAGACTTAATCAATCGTTTAGTGAAATCTCAATAGCAATGTAACTATGGAACGAGCAATAATAACAATCAGCGAAAGTGGTAGAGTAAATATCCCAAGCAAAAGTGTTTGGATGTCGGAAATGGAATTGGTGGAGTTGTTCGGGGTGATAGCCCCGACACTCCGAGCTGCCATAAAAGCAATATACAAGAGTGGAACACTTTGCCCTGTAAGCACTCAACATTGTGATTTGGCTACGCCTAAAAGTTGGGCTACATTCTACAATCTTGAAGTGGTCATTGCACTTGCGTTTCGCTTGAATACCTATGAGGCGAGCAGAATAAGACAAAAAGTATTGGAGGGTCTATGCCAGCGAAAAGAGAATGGGATTAGCATAGTGCTATCATTAGGGAACATCGGACATCAGATTTCAAGCAAAGGGCTATGTTAATATAAGAATGAGACCTGCTATTCTTACGAACGGCAGGTCTCGAACTAACGTCTTATATGTAAATATCTATCAAAGGGAATGATAGAGTTTCTTTATTGCATTATTTAATAGTTACGATTCCTGTATATCCCTTATCTCCAACCAATGTTGATGTAGTAACAGCCACATCATTAATTTTGACATTATTCACAATAACATCTTCACATGTTACACTACAACCATATGCTCTACCAACTACTGCACCTCGTTTCTTATCCTCTTCGCCTCCATTAAGGGTTGAATTGCTGATTGAAGAATTCTTGATGATTACATAGGTAGTACTACCACCGACAAAACCAACAAATCCACCGATTGTGCCATTTGCTTGGATTGTTGCATCGTTAATTTGAACATTATCTATTTCAATGTTAGCACCATCTTGAAGTTCTGACCAAATCGCACTTGCAAAATCTTTACCTGAAGGAGTGGTAAGTTTTTCAATTATAAGGTTTTTAACCACTTTATTGCCGGAATTTGCATCTCCTCTAAAGAGAGAGGTCGCATAATCGCCTTGCACAGCTGTTTCAACATTTGAAATCTTATGACCCTGACCATCAAATGTAGAGTTACCCCAAATTTCGATAGGTTTAGTCATTGCGACGCCTTGAAAGTCAATATCCGCAGTAAGAATAACGTATTTATTGCTTACTGTCAGTTGATTGAGTTGTTCTGCACTAGAAATCAAAACCACATCATCCATAGATACCTTTTTAACTGTAACGTCTGAAGCAACTGTCACGCCACTAGGTGTTTGACTACCTACGGCTGCAGCGATAGATGATTCGCCACGGCGAGCTGCATAGAATCCCTCTACTATTGTGTTATTTACTTCGCAGTTTGAAGCGGTTACTGTACCAACAGGGCGACCGACCAAACCAGCAACAAAACCAGATTCATTGCTGACTGCATAGTTATGAATATAGCTTCCTGTTACAGAACAATTGTTTAATGTGAGAGTTATACCGCTTGCTACAAAACCTACAAGACCTCCAACAGACTGAACGCCACAAAGGTCTGCACCATTCACATGAACATTCTCCAATGTTACATTATTTTGAACATCGCCAAATATTGTACCAACATAACCCTGATCTTCAGCGCTACACTCTGCAACGGCATTCTCTATAGTTACGTTCTTCACTGTAACCTCGCCAGAAGCGTCACCTTGGAACAAACCATTTGAATAATAACTGCCTCCGCAAAGCAAAGTCATATTTGACATTATATGACCGTCTCCATCAAATGTGCCTGTAAAGCCAAGACCTTTCACTTCGTTACCACCGAAATCAATATTAGCAGTCAACTTAATATTCTTGCCATTCAAATTCTTACCTTTCAACCAAGCCCACTCAGCAGGAGATGAAATCAAGTACTCTGTAGCAGTAGATTCAGGTTCTGAAACTTCCTTTCCATCCCAAGGACTCGCAACAATATAATCTGGCTTCTCAAATTTCTCATCAATTGTGATATTGAATACAGCAGGGTTAGTCAACAGGTAGCCAATGATATTTGTGCGATAATTGCGCTGAACAGGAATGTTCTTGAAAACGGTTGCAGGGCTGTTAGTTTTATTGTCAGCAGTCTTCCATTCAAAGGTAACGTCTGTCAACTCTTTCTCACTACCAGCATTACCAACAAGAAGATAGTTCAATGCAAGATACTCAAATGATTCATCGGCGGTAGTAGCATCATTATCCATATCGACATACAAATCCTGACCAGGAATTTCATTCATTGTGAAAGTTACCTCTTTTGATTGTGCTCCAGCAACGATTGCATTGTTGTATGCGTCAAACTCTGTATAGACATTGCTTACTGTGATTTTACTATTAGTTACAACCACACCTGCTTTTTTTGCAGCTTCAATATCTTCTGCAACTGCGCCAAGGTTAAGCTGAGCAAAGGGACGATAAAGAGTTACAGGTTTCTCAACCGCCTTCATTGACTCTTGGGCTGTAACATCAACATAATTAGTAAAGGCGTCACGATGCTCAATATTTGATTTCGCATCCTTAATTTTAATATCAGTCAAATACTGCATGTCATAGTAATCTGATATACCATTATCTTCACCATAATAAGCAAAGAACGCTACACGATAAGCCTGACCTTTAACCAAACGGATTGAATACTCGGCCGTCTTGTTGGTAATTGGTCTATACTGACGTAAATCTGGCATTTCTTCTCCAGTCGCATCATAAACAGCACAAGCTACATAGTTTACTGTTGTACCTTCACCTACATTCACAGCGGCACGTGTGCCAATACCTTCAGGAGTAGAAATAGTGAACTTTGCATTAACGTAATCGCCCGTTGTGGGTTCGTTAAGCAATTCGTCTTGCGAACATGAGGTCGCAAACAGCATACCTGCCATTGCAAGCATACTCATAAACAAATTCTTTTTCATCTTGAAATGTTTTTAAATTAATAATTAAAAAGTTTATATTCTTTTCTTCCTTTTCACGTTTTCCCACATATTTACATATGCCGGAATCTCGTCCAGTGTTCATAAGGATTATTCCTTAGGGGAATTCATCATAGTAGAAATCTCCATTGAGAGATTTCGAAGGAATCATATAAGGATTCCAATTGTTTCTTTGTGCTATCTATCTCTGTTTCTTGAAATTGATTTAACTGGTTATACATTATTCTATCGTCTCGTTGTTTTCTGTCGTATTGAAATCTTTCTCAAAAGTGATGGTATATGTAATTGTTCCGGTTAGTAATCCACCAACCAGATTGGTACGATAATTATTTTCCAACGGAATGTTTTGAATGGTTACATCCTCCCGAATAACCTCATTGTTTTGGTCATAGATGGTATACGTAATATCTATAATCTCTTGTCCTGCATCGGGATATACATAGCACATCGCAATACTCTTATAGGTCTCATTCCCTGCCACAAGGTCTTCTCCAGACACATCAAGAGTATATGTTACCTCTTTATCCTCCCCTATGGTTGCACCTGAGAGGGCGTTGAATGTATCTTTCCCTGTCAGAGTTATAACCATTTTTGTTGGAGTCATTCCAAATGTTTCTTCACTTGCCACAGCGTTCCAGTCATCAGATGTTACACCCAGATTCAGTTGTGCCAGTGGACGCTTGAGCGTTACTGTTTCCGACTTGGAGCCTGTTACTTCGACCTCTACACTTTTTGTGAATGCATCAAAATCACTTTCAGCCGCAGTCGTTTCCGAAGCACGAGTAATGGCTGTCATATCGTCCACATTATAATTGTCGTCTTTCATAGCCCAAAAGACAACATCGTATGTACGACCTTTAATCAAGCGAGGAGCAAATACGATTTCTTCTCCTTCTTTGATTTCAATTTCATCACGCAAGGTTGTGATTTCTTCTCCGTCCTCAAATACGGCACACACCACCTTATTCACATTCAAATCGGTCGTACCTGCACGTGTTCCGATTCGTCTTGGAAGCTCTGTGCTGAAACTTACCTGAACTGTTTCTTCACTCGCCATCCCTTCGTCTTTACTGCACGATGTAAATAGTAATGGCATTGCCAATAGTAAATAGAATAATTTTTTCATATTGTTTATTTTTTTAAATCCCCATTATTTTTAGACGGAGCATATTCAATTTCATCTACGAATAGTTTACCCTTTGTATCAAAGACTCCTACTTTGCCAATAAATGGCATATTTATGCCAATCTCGATGTAGTAACATCTGCCAACAAGATTAAATTGATTATATTGGGTATCCTCATCTCTAATCCCGAAACTATTGTTTTCTGCAGTACAGCCTAATATTTTGATTATATCCCCATTGATAGTTCTAATATCTCCAATAAATCGATTTACATGTCGCCCTGGTACAGCAAAGATGCCAGCAGCAGTTTTCTTGTCCTGCCCATAACAATTAATATTGCAATTTGTAACATGGCAATCTGTAATGACAACATCATTTCCTATGAATCCAATTAGTCCTCCGACTTCTCCTTGTGGATTAAAATCTGCATAAACATAACTATTCTCAAAACGGTCTACCGCAGAGCTTTCAATATTTTCTATGGTTGATGAAATAACACTACATTTACTACAATCTAAAGATGCAGTTGTTTCTGATGTGACAAAACCTATTAAGCCACCAAGTTTTCCCAATCCTAATACATATCCATCGTTTATTGTGATGTTATCTACTATATACTTATGTTGTACATAAGGGCAAAGAGTTCCCACATATACCTGTTTTTCATTTCCCGTCATATCTGCTCTGACAGAAGAGTTTACAAAATGTAGATTTTTATGTACTGTTTCTGTTCCACTTGTTCCATTAATAAAGCCGACAATCCAACTATTGTAAAAAATGTTCAGATTATATAATTTGTGATTTTCGCCATCCAATGTGCCAATGGCACTTATTGGTGTAAACGGATTCTTATTGGTTGCTCTGTTACCTCCCAAATCTACATCTTCTTTAAAAGTAACAGATGTATGACCACTACCTTGCAATGATGCCAAGTCAAACGCTGAATAAATCAATTTAGTGCTTCCTTCTGTAAGAGGTGTGACTTTAGTCTCTCCATCCCAACATGGTATAAAGCGATTATCCCCGTATATGACAGTGCCGCGATAACACTCCTCATCTCCCAACCAGCCATCATATTTAGAATAGTCATTGTTCGCAAGCCAAGTACCCTCATTACCCTCACGGTAAGGAGACACAAAATCATCAACAGACCTTACGGTAGCAGAAAGTGTAAGCGTACAATTACTATTGAATTGCAAAGTTTCTTTATTATCATAACCACGAAGTAGTCCCACAAAATGGCCTTCACTTTGTGTACCATTTACGGTTGTTTCCGTTACATGACAATTATCAAAGATTACGGTCAATGTCTCGTTCCTATCATTTGGACTTTTTCGAGAAATATATCCCACTATACCACCCGCAGCTCCATTTTGGGTGCTGACGGATGTACTCTTGATTTGGATATTGCTGAATGTATTGCTTCCTTTGAGTGTATTAACCAATACTCCTATATGGGTCACATCGGCAGATGTATTTGCCACTGTTGTTTCTTCTATGGTTAAGTTCCTGACAGTAATGTCTGTTACATCCCCCAAGAGAGCATTTTCTAACTGCAAGCCTTTGATGGTATGTCCATCACCGTCCAATGTACTTCCCGAAGGGAGTTGTATAGCCGCAAGACCACTGCCGTTGTTCATATCCACATCGACAGTCATCACGAAAGTGCTATTGGCAGCAAGGCTTTGAGCATTCTCCTTAACACTTAGCCAAGCCACATCATTGGCTTCATCAATGATATAACGATTCTGATTCTCCGGGTCAGTTGTCAGAGTTGATTCTGTCGGGATTTCACCATTCCATACACTCCAAGTTTCAGGCTGAAGAACAATGGCTCCAAGTACATTGGTCTTTTTATTCTTCTCCAATGTAATGGCCTTTTCACCACTGAACTCAAAGGTGTTGATGGATGTACCATCAATCTGTTGTAAGTCGAGAGTAGCTTCAATAGAGGTGGTTCCTTCTGCTGGAGCAAACAGATAATTGCTCGCTACATAGTAATATGAAGAATTGTTGATATTCAAAGTCTCTTCTTCTGGAAAATCCTTAAAGATGAAAGACATGTCACTTTCGGACATCGTAACCATACCAGAGAACGGGTCAAAAGAAGTGGGGAATCTGTGAAAGGTAACCACCGCCTTATGTGTTTCCTGAACTGGCTTTGTGGTATTGTCCGCAAAGTTGACTTGAGCTAACGGACGAGTAAGATAAATTGTTCCCTTATCTTCTACCTTTTGTGCCCCTACAGTCACTGTTGCGGTAGCGTAGAAAGCATCCAACTGCTCCATTTGGGAAAAACCATCATTCAGATATTCTTCGTAGTTTACACTTATCTTTCCGTCATCGGTCAGACTGTATGCCTTATTGTCAGCATCCTGCGCCCAGAAGATGATATTGTATGTTCGACCCTCAATCAATGAGAGTGTTATACCATCTTGCTGAACAGTGTTCCAATCCTCCGAATAAGAGAATGTTTTTGATAATGTCCCGTTCCCTTCGTAAACAGCAACAACCAGTTGGTCTATACCTGTAGCATCTCCTATGGCACGGGTATTCAACTCACCGCCCAACGACGGACGGAATGTTATGTTCACGCTATCTCCACTCTGCCCCAACATATCTTCATCAGTACAAGCAGACATTATCGAGGCTGCAAAAGCAAAGAATAAGTATCCAATATATCTATATATCTTCATTGTCAGTCAATTACTATATTATGGTTTCCATCAAAATCAGGATTTATAACTATACCTCCCGTTGCCTGTTGCATCAAGAAAGATCCTCTCAGTATTGTATGATAACTTCTCTTTAGAGATACATCAATAGGTTCAGACAGAGCAATCTGCCTATCTTCCCCATCATACAACCCAATTTGAACGGATACTCCGGCTTCCTTTCCGTTTACGAATACATAGTCAAATCCCAACGATGCTTCATTATCATTTAATATCCCGAGTCTTGATTCAAACATTACTCCCGTTGCAGAATCGATTGGTTTGTCTGTATTCATATTATAGGTGTTAGGCATAAATCCCGAATAATGAAATACGACCTTGTACTTATCTGTATCAACTCGTGTCGGGGCATTTTCTCCACGTGTAGCGGCTTCTTTTTTCAGATATTCAATCTCTTTATCTATAAATTCCTGTAAATCATTGGTAATGAATTCAAATTTTGCAAGCGGTCGTTGCATTACTATATCCAGCGTATCCAGCTGATGCTCCACAATATCCGAAACAAGTGTTATGTTGTTCGTACCTCTGAAAGCATCACGGTAGTCATTGTTACCCTTGTGGTCGCCTTGCAGTCTGATTTCCGCAAAGTTGTCTGCATTGTGGAAATGGCTGTCACCGCTTGTCTGAATCAAGTCTGACCATACCATCACATTGTAGTTGCCGGGCAAGAGGTCGAGCGTGACTTCGTGGT